>Ga0066376_10000096_pt1 | contig 69534 bp, 60 predicted proteins | sample Knorr_S15_td_Bot_FD_77009 | JGI IMG/M metagenome (GOLD analysis project Ga0066376, IMG submission 77009) | Marine microbial communities from Southern Atlantic Ocean transect - Knorr_S15_td_Bottom_ad_5009_LV_A | ecosystem: Environmental > Aquatic > Marine > Oceanic | place: Southern Atlantic...
CCCTGGCGATCCAGTGGTCTGTCATGGTCACGTGGACAACATCTTTTGTCCTTCGTGTCGGCATGTGACAACTGATGCAACCAAATCCTTCGCTTTTTTGGTAACAGGCACTTTTCAGGAAGCGATACCCGTGATGATTAATTTCAAAACGTTCTGGTTCATCGACTCCTTGTTCGCGAATATCAAGATTTACCAGATAGTCCGATAGCAGCTCTCCTGGTCGAAATGAATAAGCACCTCGGCCAAATCGAAGCGGCATGACAATGGATACTGCCGGTAGCAGGTGACATTGGAGACAAACCGACTCCCTGTGTTCACCTTCCAATTTCGCAGGATTAACAATAGCGAATCTAATGTCCTCGATCGGGGATCCACTGTAAACCTTCTCGACATGAGCGCCACCAGGGCCATGACATCGCTGGCAGCCGGTTCCTTGCGGAAGGTGTTGTGGAAACAGGTCGGCATCTGCCTAAGCATCTTGTTCTACTTCAGGGAAAGCATTGTGACAAAACAAGCATCCCCGTTTGACTCGGCGGGTTATTCCATCGTGGTTGGCTGATTCGAACCCCGGCGACATTTCCCAGAAACCACCTTCTGAGTACCAGCCGATGGGTAGCTGAAACATTTCACCGAGTTCCGTCTGGTACAGGTAACTTCTGGAGCGATTTCCTGACCCAAGCACCCAGTCGATGGGAATCTCGATTTCATTGATCACATCGCCATTGAAGTCCCGCTGGAATCGCCGGAAAGTCAGCTCGTCGTCTCGCCTATTGATCTGGTAAAAGCGCTGTAAGGGTTCGTGAAAGAAAGTTTCGCCAAATTTTTCGAGAAGTTTCGCATTGCCGGGCTTTTTGAAAGACTGCGCCATGCCAACGGACTGGTAGCTTCCGTAGTGCGATAGGTGACAATCTTTGCAGGTGATATCCTCGACGTATCCCGGGGCTGCCCCGGTAGTGACGACGGGCATCTGAGCATTTGCCAGAGACACATTTATCAAAGACAGGCACGCAGCAAAGAGAATTACGCCAAGATGTCCAGGGATCGTCTGATTAAGGTCGGTATGCCGCATCACTATTTCCGCCATAACCGCGTCAGAGTCGTAATCATAGTCCGTGCGCCTCTTCCTTGTTCTAATTGAAGTGTTTTAACTGAAGTGTTCTGACGATCCACTTAATCAGAGGTTCCCAAAGCCAAAACGAATCGAACTCACAAACCGAGGATTGCTTTAGCGACAATATTTCGCTGAATTTCAGCAGAGCCGCCAGCAATAGTTCGCATACGGTTATTCAGGTAGGTTGGGGTAAGGGTGCTGGCGAGCTCTGGGCCGATTGGCGGAGGTCCGCCAACATTGAGCACCTTTGGATCATAAGCCAGTGAATAGTAAGCGGCGACTTCCACGCCGAGTTCATCTGCGCGCTGTAATGTCTCCGCACTGATGGCGTTCAAAACAGAGGAAATTGACCCAGGACGATGACCAGCCTGGAGGTTCGCCAGAACGCGTTGTTCCGAGGTTTCCATCGCCAGGGCATCAATTTCCAGTTGGCTGAGTTTCCTTTGGAAATCCGGGTCCGCAGCAAGAGGTTGGCCATTGTTCATGGTCTCACTGGCGAGCGTTGATATTCTCTGCAGGAGCCTTCGCAGTTCCACCGATGACATGGAAAACCGTTCAAATTCCAACAGGTATTTGGCTACAGACCAGCCCTCATTTTCTTTGCCGACCCGGTTGGTTTTGGGTACGCGAACATCCTTAAAAAAAACCTGATTAAGTTCATGAGCGCCTTCCAGGTTGATAATGGGCTCAATGCTAATGCCCGGCGTGTCCATTTCAATCAGCAGAAACGAGATCCCCTGCTGTTTGATGCCTTCTTTTGAAGTCCGCACCAGGGCAAACATCATGTTCGAATGTTGAGCGAAGCTGGTCCAGATCTTACTACCATTAACAATGTAGTCATCGCCATCGGTTGCAGCAAAAGTACTCAAAGAAGCCAGGTCGGACCCGGAACCTGGCTCAGAATAACCCTGGCACCAGATATGTTCACCGGAGCGCATACGGGGCAAGTAGTAGTCCTTCTGCTCATCAGTGCCGTAACCTATTAACATGGGTCCACACATTCTTAGCCCCATTGGCAGGATGGCAGGTGTACTAGCCCGTGCGCATTCCTGTGCAAAGATGTATCTCTGCATCAAGGTCCAGTGGGTGCCGCCGTATTCCACCGGCCAATCGGGTACGGCCCAGCCCTTGTCGTTGAGAATCTTCTGCCAGGCCATGCTCGACTTAATTTCCTGCCAAATGCTGGTTCGTTTTCGGCCAGCTTCCCGTAGTTCATCCGTTAGACTCTCATCAAGGAAAGTACGGACTTCGTCACGAAAATCTTGATCAGTTTGAGTTGCTTGAGTTTCCATCTCAGAGAAGTTAGCAGCGCGGGACTGCAAATTCAAAGCTCTTGTTGGGTATTTCGATGGACGTAGATTTCGTCGACAGTCAGCAAAGTTACTCTGAGGTCTGTTTGATGGATATTTGCTCGCGGACTATATCCTGCATGCCGTCCCATTCGCTCCAATGGTCACAGAGTTTATCGATTGAAGTCTGCCATGGATTGTAGCTGCTGGGATAATCAAGAAACTGTCCGAAATATCCACGATCCGGGTGATCGCTTACCCCATGTGCAAGTCGACGACTTCCCTCGTGCGGATTGCCGTCACGATATCTACGAATTCTGAAATAGATATTCATACGCGGGTCCGGTCCAGAATTGGGCGTTGGTGTGTGCGGCAGGCTGTGTAAGGCAATGATTGCATCTCCGGCATTCAGCAGAATCGGGGTAAGTTCAGGCCACGGCCAATCGTCGGTTGCCACCGATTGTTTTGCGAGTTCAGCCGCTTGTTCCCGAATGTCATCAGGCAACCCATTCGAGTAAGGCCGACCCTGACTGTCGATCTTGACCCTGGGCCAGCCTGGCCCTTCAGGTCCGATTGGCCCGCCTGCAGCCCTTTGTTTTCGAAAGCAATCTTGCACCTGTTCATGCATGCCTCGTAATACACCGAATTGACCGTTACCTGGAACGGTTTGGTCATTGAGCGCGATGCCGACCAGGGCCGTGTAGCTGCCGTAGGACAGGGTGCGTTGCGGATCCTGCCACAGTAGGCCATCGTTGGTGCCGCGGATTTCGTCGTGCTCGCCAAAATATTTCAGCGCGTCTTTTGGGCGCCCGGTGACAAGATCTATCTCTTGCGCTGTTTTTGGTAGTCGTCCGCTCCAGCCACCATCAACATGAGTGCCGGGGATGCCGCCTAACCTGTTAAACGGGGGAATCACGGCAACCTGGCAACTGACAACAGGCGGAAAGGGTCCCATCACGTTTTGCAGAATTACCGAAAGAGCGCTGTCCGCAAACAACCCGGTGATCTTGTCATTGGTCGCGAGTTCAGGCGGAACCAGCAGAATGTGTTCGTTCGAAGGGAGGAAGGATTGAATCAGCTGCCGCGCCTCAGTAACGGCCTCATCGGTAACCGCATTCCGGACAATAACGTAGCCATCTTCTAAAAGTTGCCTTTTTTCCGGGCGACTAAGATCAGTTTTCATAGGATCGACGTTTACCATGCAAGTGGGATCGAGTCGGCAAGATGCCTGGGTTAAGCGACTGCGGCCTTTGACCATCGCCTGTGGGATGGACCTTCGACTCCACGTTTTTCACCGGCGTGTTCCGGATAAACGGATGCCGCATACAGATCGCCGTGTTGATCCATTGCAAGTTGATGTATATAGATAGATATATTGTCCACGCGCTTGATGACCTCGCCAGTATCTTCGTCGAGTATGGCCAGATTGCTCATTTTGTCGCTGGCATAAATTTGATTGTCATAGGCCGCCAGGCTCAGGGGCGTGATATGCGTCCACTCGTCGATGTATTCGCCATCTGGTGTAAGGCGTTGTATGCGATGAACACAATCATCATCGGCCTTAATGCGATGTTCGGCAATTTGTCCGGGTTTGGTCATGTAATCGTGAAAATTTCCACCACATAAATCAGCCACCAGTATTCTGCCTTTGGAATCCTGGGTAATCGCATGGGGAGTATTGAACTCAGCGGGACCTCGACCCCACTCACCGACTGACTTGATAAACTCGCCATCTTTGGTGAACCAGACGAGTCTTGAGTTCCAATAGCCGTCACTGACAACAATATTGCCATTGTCCTGAACCAGCACAGCGGTAGGACCGTTGAAATGAGTCTCGTCATTCCCCCATTCGGCGAAGGTTCCCAATGTCAACAATAGCTCTCCTTCCGGCGTGTACTTCTTGACCGTGTGACCGTCTCGATCTGTGGTCCAGAACATGCCATCTTTTTCGATGTAAAGCGTGTGGGCGCCAAGAGCAAAGCCACGTTCGTCTGATGGACCCCACTTGCCGAGATAGTCACCCTCTCGATTAAACATGGAAATACTGCTTTTTCCCATCTTGTCCTTCATGGCGAGCGGGTGAGTTGGCCAGTGCTCGATATCGCGAGTGAACAGATAAATAATCCCCTGATCATCAACGGCGACTCCCGAGCCCATCTCGAAGACCATGCCAGGGGGATACTTTGGCCATTGATCGACCAGTCGGTAACCGCTTCTAGGATCATCGGTCTCTGTTTCATTGCTTACGTCATGAGAAGTGCACATAGGAGCCCCAGGGTTAATTGCGTTCTGCCTGACAATAACACCACTCAATACTTCACTCAAAGCGGGCCAATGATCTAGGGAAGCTCTGATTCATTGGATTTTTTCGTGAAGACAAGGCGAACTCGCACGGAGGATGAGTACGGGTTCAACGCGGTCATCGCGGGAAAAGTGATGCGGCACACCGACTTTAATCAGAGGTTCCCCAGGTTTGGGAATCGTCTCGAAGGTATGATTCCTGCCAACTTCCAGTGCGCCGATGATAGGATGCTCTGGATGATAATTGAGATGCTGACATGCCTATTCGTATAGACCCGGACTCGGGGCTGAAAATCTTCAACACAAGAGCCGCTAAATCAACCGACAAGATTAAAGGTAAAGGCTACTCGCTGGTTACCGATGAGTCGCTCAAGACATTGCCTGAACCACCAGCCGGGGCAGCCTTTAATGCCGAAGAACAGGCGAAATATAGAGACTTCAAGGAGGCCAGACGAGGCGCCGCTGATTACATGGCCATGGAAGGTGAGTTTAGTAAATACCTCGAAGATGTTTATTCAGCAGACCCGGTACCCAGGGAGGCATTGACCGATGAATGTGAAATCCTGGTGGTTGGCGCTGGTTTTGCCGGACTTCTTTTGTGGCACAAATTGCGTGAGGCAGGTTTCAACGATGTGCGTTTCTGTGAAAAAGGAGGTGATGTTGGTGGCACCTGGTACTGGAATCGATATCCGGGAATCGCCTGTGATGTAGAGGCCTATAGCTATCTGCCGCTGTTAGAAGAAATGGGCTATATCCCGACAATGAAATTTGCCTCGGGATTCGAAATCCTGGAGTACTGCCAAAGCATGGCGGAGAAATTCGGTTTTTATGATCGCTGTTTATTTCATACCACGGTAGATAAAACGCAGTGGGATGAAATAACGGGTCGATGGATAGTCACGACTGACCGTGGTGACAAAATGCGTGCGAAGTTTGTGATCCTGGCCAATGGCATATTGACGACGCCAAAGCTCGCGCGGATTGAGGGGATGGAAACATTTAAAGGTGATGCTTTCCATACCTCCCGCTGGAACTACCACATCGATTTAAATGACAAAAAAGTTGGCATCATTGGCACCGGCGCGACGGCTATTCAGGCGATACCTGAGCTCGCAAAGGTCGTCAAGGAACTGTACGTATTCCAGCGTACACCGTCTTCTGTTGACGTCCGTGATCAAAGAGAGACGACGAGGGAAGAAATCGAGACCTGGACGCAGGAACCGGGTTGGGCGAGAGCCAGGCGAGCAAGGTTTGCGAAAATTTCTGCCGGACGTACCGCGATCAAGGCAAACGATGACTACCTTGCCGGCAAAGTTGATGATTTCAAGGAACGAAAACAGCATGCAGGCAAGATATCGCCCGAAGAATTAATAGAGAAACAGCTGGAATCCAATTTCAGGATCATGGAACAGATCCGAGGGAGGGTTGATGCCATTGTTGAGGATCCAGATACCGCCGAAGCGTTAAAGCCGTATTATCCCTACGGCTGTAAACGGCCGACCTTTCATGATGAGTATCTACCAACATTCAACAAACCCAACGTCAACCTCGTTAATACAGCGCCCCTTGGCGTTGCTAAGATCAATGAGAAAGGCGTGGTGCACGATGGCGTCGAATACCCGTTAGATGTGCTTATTTATGCAACCGGCTTTCAGTGGATGGCAACTTCAACCTTCAACATGATTTTGGGTAGAAATAGCCAGTCATTAAACGATAAGTGGCAATCAGAAGGCACCCGGACCTTCCTCGGTATTCACAGTCATGGTTTCCCGAATCTGTTTATCGTCTCTGGACCGCAAGGTGGTGGGGGCAGTTTTAACTTTACCAATGCCATTGAAGAACATGGGGACTACATCGTCTGGATGTTGTCGACTCTTCGAGATCAGGATGCCGATATTGTCGACGTCAGGAAGGAACGTGAGGATGAATACGCCGAGCATTGTCGTGTTGCTGATATATCGACCGCGCCCCTAAGGGACTGCATCTCTTACTACAATGGCGATGGAACAGCAGAACCAGGAAGCCTCGCCTATTACGGTGGTGGAAACTGGCACAAATACCGAACCCAGGCACAAAGTTCGCTTGAGCCCTATATGTTCGAGAAGTTCTCGGGTTAAGCGCTACCAGACATTGGCCCAGTGACTGGAAACAGGCGTGTTTACTATTGGAAGACTGATCGTCCGGCTTGCGATTTTTGTCAATTCGCGATGGTTCCCTAGCGATGGTAGAAATCGGGTGCCAGGTTTCGATTAGGCAGAACGGCAACGGTTTCATCAACCTCCCGGTAGAAAACACGGTCAAATAGGTTGGCTTCCATTTCTGTAATGGTTTGTGAATGTTGACCGCTCCGACGCTCGTCTATGAACATGGCTGGATCATCCAGCCAGTATTCGATGATTCCGTCCCAACTGCTGTAGAAGTGATTACGTCGCTCAATACCTTGCGACGTGAACCCCTCTGCATCGGCAGGAAAGAATTCAGTCATCACGTCAAGTGATGTTCGAAGATTGAAAACCAGCCCTGTTAGACCCGGAAGCTGTGATATCAATGTAGCGTACCGGCCTGTCCAGTATGCACGAAACAAATCCGGTTCAAGATCCGCTGTTCGCTTCACGAACTGCGCGAGTTTGAATAATTTTCGTTCAGGCCTTATCACCGGTTTGGCGACATGTTCATCGACATGGAACTGAAACGGCGATCCCGCGTAAAGATAATCAAAGTCCCCTCCCACGCGGCCTGCCATTTCGTCATCCTGCAGACCATTAGCGTCAGCCCTGTCTCGAGCTGGCGTCCGGCCCGCAATGTAATGCTCTTTTGAGTCGAACATCAACTGGCCCCAACCATCCCACTGCTCATCGAAATCAATCGGTTCACCCCGGGTTAGCTGATCAACGACCTGCTCGTCGAATGTATCATTGAGGTGCGTATTTGACCGTACGTTCAGCAGGTAACCGCGAATGTTGTTCAGACGTCGTCCGAATGAGTTGTGATAGCCCACATGGCCTGCGCGATATTCGTCGTGAGTCAGTGAAGGGTTACGAGTTACAAATCCAAATACTTTTAGCATATTTTTCTCTTAATCAGAGGTTCCCTAGCGGAAATAGAAGCCAGGAGCGGGATCACGGTTGGGGATAACGATAAGGTTTTCATCGACCTCCACATACCAGAGTGCATCGAACAAACTTCTTTCTAATTGGGTGAGTTGTTGGTGCTCCGGTGAATTCATGGCTTTGATGAAATCTTCGATGGATTCGAAATGCATTTCCGTCGCGCCATCGAATAAGTTGCTGAATTCTGCGCGATGAGCTCTGCCCGCTTCGGAGAAGCGCCATGAATCTGCAGGATAATAGCCTTCGATGGCCGCGTCCATATTCTCGTCCTGGAAGTTGACCACATAGCCAAGCAGGCCGGGCAGCTGTGATGCTATCGCTGCATAATCTTCAAGCATCTTCGCCTGAAAGGCGTCCGTGCTTAATGTCGGGGCTCGGCGGAAGAACTGTATTACTTTAGTGATTTTGTGTTCCGGTCTGCTGACGGGTACGAATAGATGTTCTTCCATATGCAGGTGATGCGAATGAAATTCGCCCGCCGTTGATTCATCTGATACGGATTCCACCGGGTCAAACAGAAATCGAACGTCATCGAAGGTCCAGTCTTCATCGATCGATAGCCCATCCTCTGTAGCCCGTGTAGGTTCTGGTGTGCCAGCCCGCGTCCAGCTTTCCCGGTCATCGAAATAGACTTCGGGAAAGCCATCCCAATAGTCGGTGAAGGCTTCTGGCTCGTTGAAGCTGATGGCGTCGTACTGGTCACCTAACTTGGCGCGCAAATCTTCATTCGCCCAGATATTGACGAGATAGCCACGCAGATTTTTCAGGCGTCTGGAATTGCAACAATGGAAGCCGACATGTCCGGCCCGATATTCATCATGGGAAAGTAATGCGGTATTACGTTTCAAAAACGCGAAGACTTTATACATACTAGCTGCTCGGTAAAACCAGGGCGTAGGATAACGCGATTCAAACGGCGGTGTCCTGTCGGTCATGTTTCAGTCAGATGGTTGGCAACAGGTGAAGGAATGATATGCAAGAAGGTGAATTTGAACCTCAAAATGCGGAGCAGCGTCAACTGTTATGGCTGGCGCGAATGGAGATTGAATACCTGAGACGAATGTATGCACACGCGACCGACCGGCTGGGTAGAATAGAAGATCGGTCAGGCCACGAAGAAGCGAAGAAAGTTTACCATAGGATATTCACAGCAGATGTAAACGTCAGCGTGGTCGGTACCGCCCAACCTTTGTCTGGAGTCGGCCCGGATGCCTGGGTCGATGTGGTGGTCAACGCACTCGGTCCTTACAAGGCCACTCAACATCTCATCGGTTCTCAACTCGCCACCATTGAGCATGTGGAGTTCAGCGGGTCACCAGGCGCGATTGTAGCAGGGGAAGCGTCTTTGAAAAGTTATCTGCAGGCATGGCATGTTTTGCCGGATGACAGACTACGGGTGGTTATGGGAACGTATTTTGACAAGGTTGTCTTTACCCCGGACGTGGGTTGGCAGATAAATGATATGACGTTGGAGCACTCGATAACTGAACACCGGATGCTGGGAACATTGACTTGAGCCAGGTCAAGGTTAGCGAGCAATGGCCGTCTGCTCGCAGGGGGTGGTTGACAACCATCATTCTTTTGATCGCCTTCACCTTTTCTTTTGTGGATCGTCAGGTGCTCAACTTGCTGGTTGACCCGATTCGTCATGATCTTGGGATCACTGACACCCAGATCAGTTTTCTGCAAGGCTTCGCGTTTGCGGTGACCTATGTGCTGATGAGTGTCCCGCTGGGCCGAATGGTCGATAAGTTCAACCGCGTGTTCATCATGACTGGCGGTATCCTGGTGTGGAGCATGACAACAATCGCCTGCGGTCTGTCCCGCAATTATGTTCAGCTGTTGTTTGCAAGGTTCGGAGTGGGTGCAGGTGAAGCGGCGTTGACGCCAGCCGCCTGGTCAGTGTTGGCGGACTATTTTCGACCAGAGAAACTGGCCCTGCCCATTAGCGTTTATCTGATGGGACCTTACCTGGGTGCAGGTCTGGCGATGATTGCCGGGGCACAGGTGTTGGATTGGAGTCGTGATGCCGAATTTGTCACCGTGCCGCTGCTGGGTCAGATGGCTCCCTGGCAGGCGACGTTCATCGCTGTTGGCTTACCGGGCGTGCTAATTGCTGGATTGTTGCTGACGATCGTTGAGCCTGCCAGGAAGGGCAGGCAGGGGGATGCAGAGCTAGTACCTCCCTGGTCGGAGGTATGGCGCTTTATGATGGCGAACAAACGCATGTATGCTTCCTTGCATCTTGGCGTACCGTTTATTGTTGTGATGCTCTATGGACTGCAAGCCTGGACACCGACAATATTGTTACGTGTCTATGGCTGGGATCTGGCGGACGCCGGGAGAATATATGGAGTCGTCGCGTTGGTTGCGGGTTCGAGCGGAGTGCTGACAGGACCCGTTGTTTCAAGATTCCTCAGGTCGCGAGGCCTTGCGGATGCCCCGTTGCGAATTGCCGTATTTGGTGCTTTTGCAGCGACCGTGTCTCTGGCAACATTACCTTTCCAGTCGACGGGTGAGGCTGCACTGGTTTCCATTGCCTGCGCTAGTTTTGGCGTGACTTTGCCGCTGGCGCTGATTACCACGGTGATGCAGGAAGTTACGCCCAATAACATGCGTGGCGTGGTGAACGGCATGTACGTCGTCACCACCAATGTGGTTGGGCTGGCGTTGGGGCCGACTTTAGTCGCGGTTTCAACTGACTACATATTTGAAGACACCAACGCAGTTGCCAAATCATTAGCGCTGGTGTCGCTGGGGGTTGGTCCAATTGCGATGTGCCTGCTGGCACTGGGTGCGCGGCCGTATGCTGAACGAAAGATTGTATGATCTATTAAGGAGGACTAAATGAGTAATCTGGAAGACAACAAATTGTTGGTTAAACAGTTTTGGGTAGCATTTTCGGAAAGTCGGTTCGACGATGCCCTGGCATTGTTGGCAGATGATGCAACCTGGTGGGTTGCCGGAACCACGGATATTTCCGGGACCAACTCAAAATCAGAATTTGCCGAACTGATCAAAGGTATCGGTGAAAGCACGGTCGCGGGCATTGAAGTAAAACCTTCCCTGCTGACAGCTGAAGACGACCGGGTTTCGATGGAAGCAGTGTCCTATGGCGAGATGAAAAGCGGCAAGGTGTACCAGAACATTTACCACTTTATGCATATCGTCCAGGACGGAAAAATTCGGACTGTGCGCGAGTATATGGATACGGAACACGTGACAGAAATATTTGGCGGTGATGAGTAGCCACTGATAAAATTACCGGGTTGTTAACAGGCACCAGGACAGCTACCAGTTAACGTCGGCATCCTGGTTCATGAACCGCGCGATCCAGTTGTGATAGTTTTGGACTGCGGGCTCGTTTTTTCCATAAAGAAATTGCTGATTAGCATTGCTGTTTATGCCTGACTGAATGGCTAGCCCGAGTCGGTAATCTTCGTCCTGAACGGCCTGTAACACCATGTCACTGAAATTTTGAGTTGCCGCCAGAGCATCCGGCGATTCAGGTTTCGCTGCGGCCATCACCATTTGTATGGTGGTAGTGGTGTCAGGTGTAGGCCCAGGAAATATCTGACTGACCAGGCAGTGGTCCCCGAGGATTCCGGAAATTGACAGGTTCGGAAAGCAGGAATGGACAAGCCTGATGTGTTCAAGCGGTTGCCAGTCCTCTTCCGGCTGGGTGGCCAGGGAATCGAGAGATTTGCGCCCAAGTGTCATTCGCTGGTGCGGACCGTAAGTATCCAGGACCATGAGATTACCTATCGTATGCTGGCCAACAGTCGCGCCATGCACCACATTGTGATGATAGATTTCAAGGTAACCATCCATAGCAACCTTCCAGCCAGGTCCTTCGAGTTCTCTTTTCTCGAACAGATACCATTCATCTAATTTTAGACTTGCCAATTCCCTGGCAAAATCCCCAAGCCAGCTATCAATACTAAATTGACTGGAGGAACCCAACGTAACCCAGATAAGGCCAACTGCTTCTGCACAGCCCAGGGTTGTCAATCCGAGTTCGTCCTGTGGAACTTCACCAAAGGTGTCCGCGCCGTATCGATGGGTCAGGTTTCCCTGCCTGTCATAAGTCCATGCGTGGTATGGGCATTGGAAATTCTTCTTATTGCCGATTTCATCGTCACAAATTCGAGCGCCCCTGTGTCTGCACACATTGAGAAAAGCGCGCACGACGCCATCATCACCTCTGATTAGCAAAATAGGTGTTTCCATGACGCGCATGGTTTTGAAGTCCCCGGGTTCAGGGAGTTCGATAGTAAGCGCGAGCGCCAGGGGTAGCGTTTTGAAAATTCTGTCTCGCTCGGCGCGATACCGGGACAGATCTGTATAGGCCGAGAGAGGCATCCGCATGACAGACTCTGCAAGATCTGTTGTCTTGTTTTGCTGGTGATGCAACGCCCGGCGTGCCAGTTGCATCATGTCAGAATGATGTGATTCGCTCATGACTGACCAGTAGCATTTTTCTTCTCGAAATGCTTATGAATCTGATCGCCGCCAAGGGTAGAACCGTCGTTGTTACCGAGGGTGATGGCAGGCCAGCGGCAGTCTTTGAACATGAATAAAACCGTGGCGCCTTCCGGACCCGCAACCAACGGACCATAACCTCGATTCGCCAGGCCAATTCGAATATCTCCGGCGTGATGCCAGGAAGCGCCGACTTTTTGGGAGCCCTCGAGAATAATCTCTGTGTAATCGCAATCGTGAGTATGTGCTTCGATGAAGCTTTCCGGCGGATAAAAAACCTTGAACACGGTTGGTGAAGTTTCGTCGTTTGGGTCACCTACTCGAAACATACTGGTAATCAGGCCGTTGGACAATTCCAACTTATCCAGGTCATCCCAGGAGAAGGCAATGTGTCCTTTTTTGTTCAACTCCTCCATGACCTGCGCATCTGTTTTTTGTGACACTGGCTTAACTCCGCTGGAAATTAATCATTGTTATAACGAAATATGAGGCTCATTAGCAAGTGGAGATGATTGAGACTCGAAATACCTGCTGTATAAAGCGGAGTTGTACGGCTCCATCAACCTCAAGTGCCAGGTTGTCTACACTCGACGTTGGGTAAATCAAAAAACTGATCGCTGGGCATCTGCGCTATGGATCATGAACGGAGATGGATCGCGCCAGCGATTTTTAGTCGAGGGGTCAGACGCTCGCTGGTCGCCGACGGGTGATCGTATCCTGTTCATGGCCAAAGATGACGATGACAAACCCCAGATATTCGTGCGGTGGATGAGCCAGTACACTGCTGTGTCTCAGGTGACAAGATGCAATGGCAAACCAGTATCGCCGGTATGGTCGCCGGATAGCAAACAAGTGGTATTCGATGCAGTTCGTGTGGAATCTGAACTCGCCTACCGGCAGTCAAAAATATATCGAATCAATATTGCTGATCAAGATGTTACCCAACTGACACTGGCTGAGGGTCACTGGTCAACGCCGACTGTTTCTCACGATGGTAATAAGATTGTGTACCTGGGATTTCCCGCCAGCAAAGCAACCTATGTGATGAACAAGATTTATATGATGGATATTGATGGGGGCAATCCCGTTTTGTTGGCGGCGGAACTGGACAGACCAACGACAGGCAGGCAATGGTGGAGTGCCGACGACAAGTCTGTCTTTTTTAGTGCGCGGTACGACGGCTACATCAATGTATCCAAGGTGGACCTCCGGGGTAAGGTTAGCCCGGTGACCTCAGGCAGGCAGGTGGTCCGGCTCGATTCTGTTGACAGCAACATGTCGAGAGGAGTTGGCGTATTGAGCTCATTTTATGAGCCTGGTGATGTTTACTCGTTCAATTTGAGCGGGCGTGCTGAGATGACGCGGTTGACGAAAGTAAACGATGACCTGCTGACTGGCAAGACCCTAGGTGAAACCGAAGAATTGTGGTTTGAGGCTGAGGATGGCAACAAAGCGCATGGCTGGATGATCAAACCACCGGGGTTTGATGAGAACAAAATGTATCCGCTACTCATGGAAATACATGGCGGCCCGTTTGGCATGTACCAGGGACATTTCAATTTTAACTACCAGGTATTTGCAGCGAATGGATTTGTGGTGCTGTATACCAACCCGAGGGGTAGCACAGGTTATGGAGAGAAATTCTCGCAGGCTATCGATCATGCTTACCCGAGCGTTGACTATCTTGATTTGATGGCAGGCGTCGATGCGGCCCTGGATAAGGGCTATATCGATGAACAAAGACTTTATGTAGGCGGTTGTAGTGGTGGTGGTGTGCTGACCAGTTGGGTGATCGGGTACACAGATCGATTTGCTGCTGCATCTGTGCGTTGTCCTGTTTCGAATTGGGTCAGTTTTCTGGGCCAGACCGATATTCCGAACTTCGCACTGTCATTTTTCGAAAAACCTTTCTGGGAAGATCCTTCGGATTGGCTGCATCACTCTCCGATTATGTACGTGGGTAACGTAAAGACGCCAACTCTGGTGATGACGGGTGAACAGGACTTGCGTACTCCCATGGCACAGTCCGAGGAATACTATGCAGCGCTTCAAATTGCCGGGGTGTCATCCAGATTATTGCGCTTCAACGATCAGTACCATGGCACAGGAACTCACCCGTCTAATGCGATGCGTACGATGCTTTACCTGATGTCGTGGTACAACGACCACGACATCAACGGAAAGATCGAAAAGCAATGACCTAGGCAGCATTCCTGGGACGATATTTTGTGTTTCCATTGTTAGGATTGTTACTGCGATCATTGCCACGGTTGTTGTTTCGGCTATTTCCTGAATTCGATCGTCGTGAGTTCGAGTGCCGTGATTTCGCTCGTCGCGAATCAAGCTCCGAGACTGAATTGTTTCGCGGTCGACTGGGTCTGGGTCGTCGATCCAGCGATTTGCTCTCGGGAAGCAAGTGTGTCGGTTCGAACCCTTCGATTTCTTCTCTCGGTAATGGGCTGCCGATTAATCGTTCTATTTCCCTCAGCTGTTTGAACTCATCGGCGCAAACCAACGATATCGCCAGTCCACTAGCGCCAGCTCTACCAGTCCGTCCAATTCGATGAACGTAATCCTCGGGAACATGGGGCAGATCATAATTGACTACCAATGGTAGTTCGTTGATATCGAGACCACGCGACGCAATGTCAGTCGCCACAAGGATTGCTACCTTGCCGCGTTTGAAATCGTCAAGTGCCCTGGTGCGTTGAGCCTGGCTTTTGTTACCGTGAATCGCATCTGCTTTAAGCCCGGCCCGACAAAGGTTTCGAACCAGTTTGTTGGCGCCGTGTTTGGTTTTCGAAAATACCAGTGCATGGTTCCAGTCTTGTCCATGGAATGAGTGTTCCTTGAACAAGTGGATGAGCAGTTCGCTTTTTTGGCTCTTGTCTGTGGGTATCAGATGCTGTTCTACCGTGTCTGCGGTCGCATTCTTTGCTGCGACATCAACTTCGATTGGGCTTCTCAGCATTGTCTTGGCAAGTTTTCTAATCTCATTTGAGAAAGTCGCAGAGAATAACAATGATTGTTTGTTAGTCGGCAAATGACCTTGAATGCGTCTAATGTCGGGTAGAAAACCCATGTCCAACATGCGATCGGCTTCATCCAATACCAGTATTTCGACCTTCCGGAAGTCGACGGCTCCTTGATTGTGCAAATCCAGGAGGCGTCCCGGTGTCGCGACCAGAATATCAACGCCTTGTTGAAGTTTTCTGATTTGTGGTCCGATCTTCACACCGCCGAAAATCGCAAGAGAACGTAAATCCATATGTTTACCATAGGTGACAATGCTCGCGTGCACCTGTGCTGCGAGTTCTCGGGTGGGTGTTACTACAAGTGCTCTTGGTTGTGTGCCCGAATGTGAGCCCAGAAGTTGCAAAAGTGGCAGGGTAAAAGCGGCTGTTTTGCCGGTGCCCGTTTGTGCGGAAGCCATCAGGTCCTTACCTTTCAGGACGGCTTCAATAGTCGCTGTTTGGATGGCCGTGGGTGTTTCGTAACCGTTGTCGGCAACAGCAGTCAGGAGCGATGGAATAAGCCCCAGGTTTTGAAATGACATAATTATTCCTAAGCGCTAAAAAATTTTGGCGCAAATAAGTAAATAGTAACTGGAGTATTTTTACTCTCAGCCTGAGAGCGCGTTAGCGCTGCACGGCATAAAGAATTGAGCTCAGAAGGGATGAGATCATCCCGAAAAGGAGGGGCATCTATCGGACTGGTACTGCCTAAACAAATCAACATGACGTTAGCTGAGGTCCAAGTCAGCGGAGCGCAGTCTAGGTGGCGGTAACGGTGATTGCAAGAACTAATTTCTGAACGTCAGCGAGCTACTTTACAGCGATATTCTCTCAAGCCCGTGAATAAGGAACAGCTTTCGGTGCACCAGATGACATATCCAGCATTCTAATCGGATCTGTGTGGCCATCCCAGTCGTCCGCCGCCTGTTTCATCAGGACAAAATACATGTCGTAGAAATCGCTACGCGCCATAAGTTGAATCATGGTACCTGGGTGACTACTGCTGTCGATGTATGCGTGCGCAGGATAATCCGGGGCTGGTCCATAACGCTGCCATACTCGAAATTTATGCCCGGCAGATTCCAGCTCTGCCAGTTTCTCGTCAACGTTGTCTACCCAATAGGCCAGATGCTGCAGCCCACCCTGGGGTGTGTGAGTCAAATAATCTTTGTATATCGAGGGATGGTCTTCGCTCGGGGTGATGACCTCTATTTGCTGATCGCCGCAGTAGGCAAAACCGGCGCGCATGGTTGCGGAAATATGTTGACCGTCATACTGTCCGGAAAAATCTGTGATGTCTTGTAGAAAGAAAGGACCGACGCCACGAGCCAGCCAGTGTGCGATTGCCTTTTCTACGTCAGGGACAACATAGCCTTGTTGTACCACGGGTCCAAAAAGGGTGCTCATCGTCAATATCCGGATTGTGAGTGTGTGATGAGTTTACTTGATCGATTGCCTGATCGGTGAGGAGCATCATTGATGACTTCAGTGTGAGAATATACGATCGGTAGTATTCGACTGGAGAGATTGTGGGTTTGATTGGATTCATTGCTGGTGGATGATTTTGTGATCGTAGGAGCCGGTTCTGCAGGTTGCGTCCTGGCTCGTAGGTTGTGCGAACACGCCAAAGTCACTTTGATCGAAGCTGGCCCAATGGATCACCGTTGGGACTATCGTTTGCATATGCCAGCAGCATTGTCGCAGGTGCTCACATCGCGCTGGTACAACTGGCGCTATCATAGCGAACCGGAACCCGGCCTTAACAACCGGCGCCTGTACTGTCCGCGGGGCAAGGTGATGGGTGGCTCTTCTTCAATTAACGGGATGATTTTTGTCAGAGGTAACGCAGCGGATTTTGATCGTTGGGCATCGGAGTACGGATTGGCTGACTGGAATTTTGACAACTGCCTGCCCTACTTCAAACGTTCGGAAAAACTGACTTTTTCGGCGTCGAGTTTAAGAGGTACCAGCGGGCCAGTACCGATTTCAAGAGGTACGTCGAAATCACCGCTTTTTGAAGCCTGGCTGGAGGCTGCAGGGCAATCCGGTCATGCCAGAACCAATGATTTTAACGGCGAACAACAAGAAGGCTTCGGATATTTTGATCGCAATATTGTTGATGGCGTCAGACAAAATATTTTTAGAAGCTATATCGATCCAATAAAAAACGCTAAGAATCTGACACTTGTTGATCAGGCGAATGTAACCGGGGTTTTGCTTGAGAATGGATCTGCCGTCGGGGTTGACTATGTCAGGAGCGGCAAGCGGCAACGTTGCAGGGCAGGTCAGGTGCTCTTGTGCGGTGGAGCGATAAATTCCCCGCAACTACTCATGCTTTCAGGCATTGGTGATGCAGCGGGCACAAAACGTCTTGATATTGATGTCAACTGCCACTTGCCGGGCGTCGGTCGAAACCTGATGGATCATCTTGAATTATACGTCCAGTATGCCTGCAAGCAGCCAGTCTCAGTATACCCGTCAACACGCTGGTACAGGATGCCGGGTGTTGGATTGAATTGGTTGCTGTTCAAGCGAGGCGCAGGTGCGACTAATCATTTTGAAACAGGCGCATTCCTGAAAAGCGATGGGGGTAAACTTTACCCGGATTTGCAATTTCATTTCCTGCCTATTGCGATGGACTACGATGGAAAAGATCAGCACCGGGGTCATGGTTTTCAAGTCCATGTCGGGCCGATGAAACCGACCAGTCGGGGTGCTGTGAAGCTGATATCGTCCAACCCAAACGATTCACCGCAGATACAATTTAACTACAACCAGACCGAAGAAGATCGGCGAGTGATGCGAACCGGCATTCGAATGGCGCAGGAAATTATTTCGCAGACTGCTTTTGATGATTATCGCGGTCTGCAGCTACGTCCGATTGAGGCAATGGATGACAAGCAATTGGATGAGTTTGTCCGTCAGTATTCTGAAAGTGCTTATCACCCCTGCGGTACTTGCAAAATGGGTCAAGGTGAAGAATCTGTCGTCGATTCGAGTGCCAGAGTTCACGGCATTGATAAGCTGAGGGTCATCGACGCGTCGATTATGCCGGAGATCACCAACGGCAATTTAAATGCTCCTGTGCTGATGATGGCTGAGAAAATCAGCCAATCTATTCTTGATGGGGAATAAGCCCGTGGTTGAACCCTGGCAAAGCGATTGTATGACTCATGTGAAGCGCATATGGCGTTATCCGTCTCTGTGTTTACTGTGTCTGGTCATTCAATCGCACAATAGGGTCTACGCGGAAGAATTCAGGACCGGATCTTTTTCTATTGAGCTGCCCGCCCATGAAGTGTTCGATGATGCGGAGGCGCAGAAATTCGATCACTTCCTTTCCAGGGACAAATTAATTACCTGGGAAGTACATGTGCCGGAAAACTATCAGCCAGAAAGGGCAGCAGGTGTGCTCACTTATATCAGCCCGACCCGGTCAGGTGTTATTCCGCAGGACTGGAAGCCGCTCATAAGCGAACGAAATCTGATATGGGTTGGTGCGAATCGAACGGGTAACGGCCAGCCAATTGAAAAAAGATCAACTTACGCTGTGCTCGGCGCAGAATTGATCAGTGAAATGTATATGGTTGATCGTGAGCGCATCTATGTCACGGGGTTTTCTGGTGGTGGGCGTATGGCGAGTATGGTCGTGCTGGAGTTCCCCGAGCTTTTTAAAGGGGCGATCTTTATTTGTGGTGTAAATTTCTGGATAGAAAAGCCCCGTCAGATGGAGCTAACGAAGCGTAATCGGTATGTTTTTCTGACTGGAACCAATGACTTCAACTACCAGGATACCAGGAACGTTTACAGCAGGTTTAGAAAGGCCGGGATACCAAACATCAAATTTCTTGGTATTACAGGGATGGGTCACCGACTGCCGACCGCTCGACGATACGGACAGGCTATTGCCTACCTGGATGCATAGTGATGAATGGTAAAACTAGGGGAATGCCTGATTAAGGACCCATCAGTATTTCCGCCATAACCGCGTTAGACGGGTCCCTAGTTAGCTGCATCCATGGCTTCTTTTTTCTTCGTTGCGTTCTGATCAAGCATATCCTGTACGCCTTTCGCGTCTTGAATGAGTTGCTGCTCGCGAACGAAAGGATTATTTTCTGGCTTGGGCTCGGCAGCAGGCGGTTCGGTTGCTGACTGGTCCTGGGTTTCTCCACAAGCAGCTAGCAGTAGCGCAGATAAGAAAAGTATTGCCAGTTTAACGTTGAGGTATTTCATGATGAGTCGAGCCTCTCAAGGTCTGGCGAGCATGCTAGCATCAATTGAAGAAACTAACTGCCAATTCGATCGGGTTGACTCAAATCAGCCTTGGAACAAGCGATCATCAGAGATGTCTTTAACCAGATAGCTGGCGAATCGTTGAGCGCCACTTGTTTGTATCAGTGCCCCGTGTTTCCAGTAGTGACAGGCCGTGATGAAATGCGCCGCCGGAGTTACTCTGCCAGACGACTTTGGCGATGACGAAGATTAGGTCGTATTTGTTAATGTCCAGGCAGGCTCTAACAATTCTGCCTTTGCGTATATGCTGGTCCAGAACGACTTGCATCCCTGTTTCCGAGATATCATGAGAACTGCAGATGACAATCTTTCCGGTATCTTTGGGCTGGGCGCGAATTCCAGCTTCGATAAAGATGGTTGCATCTATGTTAAGTCGTGGTGCGATCCGATCGTCGATAGTTTTCTCTTTAATTTGCGTGGAAAAGGAATCTACCAGGCGTCGTTCGAAATTTTTGGTTTTATCTCGTTCGTGTGAGACAAAGCCGATAATGTCAGCTTCAAGCAGTTCGAGTAGGCGATTTCGTGCACCGATCATCTCCTGATCAGAAACAAGGTTTTCTGTAGCAAGGTGCAGGCTTTGCAGTGCTTCCAGAAATTTATTATCAAGGGTTTTGTAGGGTTTACCCTGCAGGTCTGACAAACCGAAGGTCAGGGCAAGCAGGCTATCGGCAATCGGAATAATTGGACCTTTTGTCATGGCAAGTATGCCATCGGACAGCGCAATTCTCATGGCTGCAATCGCGACACCTTTGAGCTTGCTGCTGTTTGGTGCGCCTAACTCGGCCGAGCCAATCGGTGTCACCAGGGTCTTGTCGATGAATGCGATGATGGCATGGTCACCGGGGGAGAGGTTTTTATTCTCCAAGGCATCGAGAACGGAATCATGGTTGATACCATTACGCTGTAACTCGAACAGCAGAATGAGAATGCTGTGCTGGTCGAGTGATTCAGTAGCTGATTGTGGCGATGGATACTGCCTGATCAGAGCCTCGTTCAGCATCTGAGCGTCCATAGTTGAGCTCCATAGGGACCGCTGATTGCCTCAAGTTGAAGGGTAGTGTCACCCCTGCGGAAATTGTCAAGAACTGATTTAATTCGGGCGATAAGGGAACATCAGGGGCAGACAAAGCAATCTGTCTGCACAACAGTTGCGTAGGCCCTGGTAGTTTCCAACCATGCCTATTTTTTATCACTTGGTTTACATTGGTGGTTTTGGGAACCTCTGATTAAGAGGACATTTTTGTCAAAGCAATTTGGCTAAAACAAGGATGAGGCGAGCGGAGTATGATCACGGCCCTGACGCGGTTATGGCGAAAATAGTAATGCGGCATTCCGACCGTAATCAGACGTTTCTGAGACCAATTGTTGCTGACGAGGGGCACGATGCCGACACTCAACCTGGTAAGTGATGGCGCAATTCGCGCAATTGCCTTTGCCTGCGTGGCACTGGCGATGATGCTCTGGGAGATATACCGTCCCAGGCGACTGCACGCTGCCGATAGAAGACAAAGATGGCCGACGAATTTCGGTGCTGGTATCGTCAACAGTGCGTTGATTTCGACCTTGACCTTATTCGCTTCGATCGAGGTCGCCATACTGGTTAATGTCAACGACTGGGCGTTGATTCCCATGGCATTGATCCCTCTGTTTCGTTCGAATGACGCTCTGGTAATCGTATTTTTTGTGGTGGCCTTCGATTTTACGATTTACTGGCAGCACCGACTTTTTCACTTGATTAAACCGATTTGGCGCCTGCATCGGGCACACCACATTGACTCGGTCGTTGATGTCTCGACCTCTATCCGGTTCCATCCCCTGTCGTTTCTATTGTCATTTGGCGTCAAGACCGTGTTGATTATTGTGCTGGGCCCGCCCGTGGTTGCAGTGCTGATCGCAGACATATTGCTCAATGTCACCTCTATGTTTAATCACTCCAATATCTACATCCCGGAAACCTGGGATAGGCGTTTAAGATGGGTGCTGGTGACGCCGGATATGCATCGAATTCATCATTCGCAGTTGCCGAGCGAGACGAATAGTAATTTTGGCTTCAATTTTACGATTTGGGATCGATTATTTGGTAGCTATCTCGATTATCCTCTGGCGCCACAACCGGAGTTGTTGGTTGGCATCACAGGTTTTGATGCGGAGAGATCACGTTCTTATCGGTCGTTGATTATTGACCCGTTTACCGAGCGTTGAGGCTAGCATGAAAGAATGTAATCAATGTGGTAAATGCTGTAAGAAATATTCAGACGGCGGCTTATCAGCAACGGCCAGTGAGATTGAGTGGTGGGAGACCTACCGACCGAAGATCGCAGCATACATCCGTCAAGGTACCCTATGGATTAGTCCTGTGACGGGGAAACAAATGACCCGATGCCCCTGGTTGCGCAAGTTGCCACACCAGGAAAAATACATCTGCCGTATTTATCATGATCGCCCCGATGACTGTAAGCACTATCCAGTCAATATTGATCAGATGATAAGCGACGATTGTGAAATGCTTGAAGTCAGAGATTTGTCCGAACCCCGCAAGGCTCAACGAGAGCTGGACCGGATCATGTCAGACAGCCGACCGCCTTATCTTCTGACCTGAATCCATATGCTATTCGATGACAAACATCTCGTAACCAGGGAGCGGTTTTGGATATAGAACTACCGACAGTCTTGTGGGGCTTATTGTACGGCTCCATCGGCTTTGGTTATTTTCTCTACGGGAAGAAGCAAAAAAAACCTGTTGCGCTGATAACTGGCCTTGCGTTGATGGGATTCCCCTATCTGGTTAGCGACGTGTTTGCACTTGTTGGCATCGGGGCCCTGATCATGGCTGTTCCTTTTGTATGGCGAGGCTAGCTGAACGATAGTGCACAAGTGCTCAGCCCTGGTCGCGAGTGGATTTATCAGGGGTGAGGGACACACTATAGTTAGAGTGATTCGACTCAGGGTTCTTCGGTCAGTGTGAAGCGCCTTTTCCAGATGCCGCGCAGTGCAATATACAGGGCCAGCCCCAGAGGTCCTGCCATAAAAGTCAAAAGGAGCGGGATGACAATCGCCACATGATGGATGCCTTCACGCCTGGCATCCCGTACCAGCCAGGCGCCCACAAACAAGTCAAAAACCAAATAGTGAACCCACGCGGCTACCAGGGTACGGGGATCTGAAAATGCGATTTGCAATCCTGCAATTGAATTCATGCTCGCGCCTTCGGGACTACCCAGGATGAAAGAGGTGACGAAGTAAAAAATATAGATTACGCCGAACAGGAGCGGCACAACGCCTGAATGCACCAGAATGTTGGTGGGTTTACTATGTGGCGCGAACAGCAGCAACAGCCAAAACGGAATGATAGTGGCATTTACTGCTGTAAAAATTGATTCAATTGGCATGTTATACCCCGTGTTGGATGTAGTGACTTCGCCGCAACTTGTGTTAACAAGTTCGTTACAAAGAAAGAAGATATCACCGATGTAAGACAAGGTCGCGTCACAATCGGCCTGCGGCGCAGAGGCAGTGCTTACCAGTAAATTTCTAAACCACGTTTGCCCTGACGTTAGAGACAGGGTAAAAGATATTCTTTGCATGAAAATCCCATGAGGCTTCGGCCCATTCTCATGACAAGTTTTGCGACCGTGCTGGCGTCGTACCTGGCTGCTGCCGGCCAATCCACCGCAGCCTCGAACCCCTCAAAGACATCGTCCCAATCGACCTCTACGTTTCGCGACACGCTATCAAACAGTTTGACCTGTTTGCTGCTGACCATTACCTCCCTCATATGATGTCATTTGTTGTAGCCAAGAAGCTCCAGAGCTTCTTTCATCGAGGTTGTACCTGTGCGGCCGAATCCTGCGCCGATAATTTTTAGGCCCATAGGGTTCACTCGTTCTGGAGTTGGGAACTCCTGGTTATTGTCATGTGTTTGGCAGGGCTGGTTTACCACTGTGGGAACTGCCCGCGGATTGTCGAACTACCCGCCCTGAATCCTCGGTAGCAAAAAGACTTCGGTTTCAGGGGGGATAGGGATATCGCGGGCGTCCCGATAGATGGTGCCATCCAGGGATACCGCGATACCTTCTTTCATATGCCGTTCCATCTTCGGGTAACGCTCGATGAGTTTTCGCAAGAGTTCGCGAATCGTCTCTGCCTGTATATCAATAGTCTCTAAACCATTCGCGGCAGCGCGTAGAGGTCCCGAAACACTGACTTGCATCGTTACATACCAGCTAGCTCATCGAGGGCCTTCAGGATTCGCGGTGGCGACATGGGGACATGGTTCATCCTGACACCGACGGCATTGGAAACTGCATTACCAATAGCCGCAAGTGGTGGCACAATCGATGTCTCTCCGACTCCGCGAACGCCATAGGGGTGATTCGGGTTAGGAATCTCCAGGATTTTTGTGTCAATGAAGGGCAGATCCGAGCAGACAGGCATCCTGTAATCCAAGAAGCCTGGGTTTTGCAGGCAACCATCATCGCCATAGATGTACTCTTCGTTGAGTGCCCAGCCTATGCCCTGTGCAGCAGCGCCCTGAAATTGTCCTTCAACGTAGGTCGGGTGAATCGCCTTGCCCGCATCCTGGACAACCGTGTATCTGATTACCCTGGTGGAACCGGTTTCCGGATCGACTTCAACATCAACGATATGAGAAGCAAAAGACACGCCTGCGCCATCTGCCGTCACTTCATGGTGACCCGCGATGGGCCCGCCTGTTGTCGGCGAAGCGGCCGCAATTTCCTTCAATGTTAATGTTGGCAGATTGCCGTGTTCTGATCCGATCGCCTTGGCAACACCATTGTCCCATTCAACGGACTCAACCGGGATTTCCAGCATCTTCGCTGCTCGATCTTTCAACACTTCAACCGCTTCTCTGGCGGCAAATATGGTTGCCATGCCAGAAGAGAAGGTGCCACGACTGCCTTCGGTCGTGTCGTTATGCCCGAGCGATGCAGTATCGCCAATGCTTGCTCTGACATGTTCGTAGGGAACGCCCAGTTCTTCAGCGGCAATCAAGCTCAGCGAAGCTCTGGAACCACCGACATCGACGGTGCCGACAGTTAACGAGACAGTTCCATCGACGCCGATATTCAGGTCTGTGCAGGTTTGGCCACCAATGTTAAACCAGAAACCACAGGCCATGCCGCGCCCCTGGTTCTTTTTCAATTTGGCTCGGAGGTGTGGATGATCCCTGACGGCCTCGAGTGTTGGGCCGATACCGATAGGACCATAGACTGGACCGTAACTTGACTGAGTGCCTTCTTTGGCGGCATTGTGAAGTCTGAGTTTAACCGGGTCCATCTTGAGTTCGGCTGCAAGCATGTCCATGGTGCTTTCTACCCCGAATGCCATCATGGGTGCCGATGGTGCGCGATAGGCAGCGACTTTGGGTCTGTTACACAGGACGTCAATGCCGATTGATTTGACATTTTTCAGGTCGTAGCAGGCCCAGGCGGTCATACCACCGAGCATGCCCCAGATACCCGGGAAGGCGCCATCCATATAGCGGCATTCGATGAAGGCAGAGGTAATGGTGCCGTCCTTTTTCGCGCCGATTTTTACGTCCATGGAAGTCGAGCAGGTGGGGCCAGATGCTTTGAATACTTCCTCACGGCTCATCACCATCTTCACAGGCCGGTTTGCCTTTCTGGAAAGTGCAAGGGCTACAGGTTCTATCCATACGTGCGTTTTGCCACCAAAGCCGCCACCAATTTCCGATGGGGTGACTTTGAGTTTGGCGATATCCATCCCCAAAAGTGCCGCGCAGACATTTCGAAACGAAAAATGCCCCTGGGTAGTGACCCACAATTCACCGGTACCATCCGGACTGACACTCGCGAGACAGGCATGCGGCTCTATGTAGCCTTGATGGGTCTGTTCAGTCTTGAAGCTTTTCTCTACGACCACATCCGCGTCTTTCAACCCGGCTTCGATATCACCGTGACCGAATTCGTAGCGCCCTGATATATTTGAAGGTTTACCATCCTGCAGGTTGCGTGGTTGAACGATCGGCGCATCAGGCTCCATCGCCTTATCGACATCCGTCACATGGGGTAGTTTCTCGTAGGTCACCTTGATGAGCTTAAGGGCCTTTTTAGCCGTTGATGCATCGATTGCAGCGACCGCAGCCACCGCGTGTCCGTGGTACAGGGCTCGATCCCGTGCCATGCAATTTTCAAGGATATCGAAATTCTCGCTATCGTCACCGGTAAGATCAGGTAGATCTTCCGCAGTGAGGACGGCTTTTACACCCTGCAGCTTTTCCGCTCTGGAGGTGTCTATCTTTTTAATTTTGGCATGTGCATGGGGTGAGCGGAGTGTTAGCCCAACCAATTGCCCGGGAGCAAAAGTATCTGCGCCAAACTTCGCTCGGCCGGTGACCTTGTCAACGCCATCCGGTCGGTTGACGCGGGTGCCAACAACCTTGAACTCCTGATCTGTATAACTATTGTCGTGTTTCATGTCAGATACCCTCTATTTCCTGCTTTTACGCATATCTTTCGCAGCGGCTTGTACCGCACGAACAATTTTATCGTACCCTGTACACCGGCATAGGTTGCCCGCCAGGGCATAACGAATTTCCGATTCCGTCGGCTTCGGGTTCCTCTCGAGTAATACTTTTGCCGCCACCAGAAAACCAGGTGTGCAGATACCACACTGTAGTGCGCCGTTTTCAATGAACTGAGTCTGCAGCGGGTGTAGCTTCTCTCCATCGGCCATTCCTTCGATGGTGGTAATGTCCCGACCTTCAGCCTCAACCCCGAGCACCAGGCAAGAACAAACCAGTTGTCCATCCAGGGTAATGCTGCAGGCACCACAATCTCCTGTGCCGCATCCTTCTTTGACGCCTGTCAGGCCAGCGCGGTTACGTAGTGAATCGAGTAGTGTTTCATCAGGGGGACAGGCGAACTGCACCACATCACCATTAATCTTTGTGGATACTAGTACGCTGGACATCAGGATCCTCCTGCTCTTGTATAGGCAATTCGGGCAACGCGTTTGGCGAGTACGCCCGCGATCCGGGTTCGATATTCCACTGTACCGCGCTTGTCATCAATTGGATTACAGGCAGCAGAGCAGGCACTGGCTAGTTTCTCAAGTGCATCATCATCCAGCTTCGTGCCAATGATTGCCCTGGCGGCTTTAGGCACGAGCAGAATAGTCGGTGCTACAGCGCCTAGCGAAACTCTGGCCTTTTTGATGACCCCCCTTTTCAGGGTCAGACTAATCGCCACGCCCACCACGGCGATATCCATTTCTGTTCGCGGGATAAAGCGTTGATAGGCGTCGCCTGATCTTGGTGGTCGCTTAGGCAGCGTGATGGCTTCGATGATTTCCGAACTTGCTAATGAAGTGGATCCTGGTCCTGTCACAATATCTTCAACGGCAACAGTTCGTCTTTTGTTTTTACCGACGACGATTGCCTTGGCACCGGCCGCAATCAGGGCGGGCACACTGTCGGCGGCTGGTGAAGCGTTGCATAGATTGCCAACCATGGTGCAGCGACTCTGAATCTGATCAGAACCGATCAGGTTGGTCGCTTCAACGACGCCTGGCCAGGCCTTGACCAGCGCTTTATTTTCTCCGAGCTTTGCGCCTGAAACCGCAGCGCCAATCTTAAAACCGTTAGCGGTTTTCTTGATCTCGTTCATGGCAGGTATCCGCTTGATATCTACCATCAGGTCCGGCTCGAACAAGTCGAGTTTCAATTTCACCAATAGATCGGTGCCACCAGCCAGGATATGCGCGCTACCTTTTTCCTTCGAAAGAAGAGCTACAGCGTCCCTGGTTGAGGTCGGTGATTCATACCTCATAACAATCCCCTATACCACGATGTGTCCAAAATAAGATGGAATACTGTAACGGTGTTTAGCTGGTAAAGAAACAGCTGGATTCTGTGATAGTTGACTGGCGACGCGATCGGAACATATCCATGAATGGGCTTGTTGGTTTTATCAGATTTCGCGGCGTGCCGGGTTTGTCAAAAACAGCGTGATGGCCTGAAGCAGGCCAGGGAAGTTGTCGACGGGCTATCAACTAATAACGATGTAGGCTTTGCGCACCGTCTCGACGACCTCTCCTGTGCCCTTCCAGCCACGGGGGAAAACCCAGCTATCACCTGCTCTAATTTCGGTGACATGCCCTGAATCAGAAGTCAGGATCCAGTGGCCCTTTAACAGATGACAGAACTCTGTAATGTCCAGATCGATCTTTAATACGCCAGGTTCGCATTCCCAGGTCCCGGCGGCAAGATTACCTTCTTCAAAAAACCCACTGTCGGTTTGCTTTGGCAGCTCGCCGACGGGTTCACCGAATGATGCGACAAGCGTTAAATCCTTTAGATCGGCACATTGACGTTGGATGCTAATTTCAGGCATTGGTGTCACCTCGACATTGATCTCCAGACTCTACAATCGGCTTCAGGCTCTGTCCCTTGCGCGGGTAGGATGGGACTTTGTCAGGAGGACTCTGCTAGTCAGCCAGTTTTGTGATGGCCAGTCGAAGTGGATCAGTCAACTCGCTTTCCTTCGTTGAAGCGTAGCTGATAATTGCCTCTTTCATGCGTGGGTCCCAAAAACGACTGAGATGATCAGCAATTTTGCTGGCGACCACTTCTTCATCGTCGGTGTAGGACAGGTTGGCGGTAATGTCTTCTGCCATTTTCACCAGTTTCCTGGTATTCACCGTCACAGCGTGCTTCTCCTCGGCCCGGATTGCAGCATTTTATTCTACGGTTTCCTGGCTGGAAGCGAGTAGTTCCTGCTGCTCTTTGTCGAATCGTTGAAACATTTCCTGCCACTGGGATGGCTGGCTGACCGGATATGCCTGGACCGCTGTCACTTTGTATTCCGGGCAATTGGTGGCCCAGTCAGAATTATCTGTCGTCACCACGTTGGCGCCGGATTCAGGATGATGGAAGGTTGTATAGATGACGCCGGGTTGCACCCGATCGGTGATACAAGCGCGCAATACAGTCTCACCGGCTCTACTCTTAATGCCCACCCAGGAGCCATCAACGATGCCTCGCAATTGCGCATCCTCTGGGTGGATTTCGAGTCGATCTTCATCGTGATACTGGAGGTTTTCAGTTCTCCGAGTCTGGGCGCCCACATTGTATTGGGACAAAATCCGACCCGTTGTCAGCAACAATGGATAGCGGCTGTTGCTTCTCTCGTCAGTCGCGACATAAGGCGTGGGTGCAAAAAAGCCTTTACCCCTGACAAATTCGTCGACATGCATAAAGGGTGTGCCATTGGGTGCCTGGTCATTGCAAGGCCACTGGATTGAACCCAGGGCGTCAATTTTCTCGTAACTGACGCCGCTAAACGTGGGTGTCAGCCGAGCGATTTCTTCCATGATCTGCCGCGGGTGTTCATAGGACATTTCATATCCCATCTCGGTTGAAAGCGCGCAGGTAATTTCCCATTCTGACATGCCGGATTTTGGCTCCATGACCTTGCGTACGGGAGAGATGCGACGTTCTGCATTGGTGAAGGTCCCGTCTTTCTCCAGGAAGGAGGAGCCAGGAAAAAAAACGTGCGCGAATTTTGCTGTTTCATTGAGAAACAGATCCTGCACGATCACGCACTGCATTGCGGAAAGTGCCGCGTGTACGTGTTGGGTATCAGGGTCAGACTGTGCGATGTCTTCTCCTTGTATATATAGCCCCTTGAATTCTCCGGCTACCGCTGCGTCAAACATGTTCGGGATCCGGTAACCCGGTTCGCTGTCCAGCTCTACTTTCCATTCAGCTTCGAACAGTTTGCGTGCGACCTCATCGGAAAGATGTCGATAGCCGGGTAATTCATGGGGGAAACTCCCCATATCGCAGCTCCCCTGGACATTATTTTGGCCACGCAAAGGGTTCACGCCAACACCGTCCCGCCCCAGATTGCCGGTGACCATGGCAAGATTCGCGATACCCATAACCATGGTGGAACCCTGGCTGTGTTCGGTAACACCGAGTCCATAGTAAATAGCACCATTGTTTGCATTGGCGTACAGACGAGCAGCCGCGCGGACTTGCCCGGCGGGTACGCCGGTCACTTCCGCGAGTGCTTCGGGTGAGTTTCGTTGCTCCCCTATGAATTTTTTCCAGATCTCATAGGCATCCGGTTCACAGCGCTCATCGATGAATTTTTTGTCCTCCAGACCTTCGTCAATAATGGTATGGGCCAGTGCATTAATCAGGGCAACATTGGTACCAGGGCGAAGCTGCAGGTGATGGTCAGCCTGAACGTGTGGCATATCCACCAGATCAATGGCCCTGGGGTCGGCGATAATCATGCTTGCCCCCTGCCTCAATCGCCGCATCATCTGCGAGGCAAATACCGGATGCGCATCGGTTGGATTGGCCCCGATGATAATAATGGAATCGGCGGCCATCACTGAGTCAAAGGTCTGGGTACCGGCAGATTCACCCAGGGTCGTTTTTAATCCATAGCCTGTCGGTGAATGACAGACTCTGGCGCAGGTGTCGACGTTGTTGTTACCCATGGCAGTTCGAATGAACTTTTGTACAACGAAAACTTCCTCGTTGGTACATCGGGAAGATGTGATCCCACCGATTGATTTTCGACCGAATTCTTTCTGAATGTTTTTAAGCTGAGTCGCGGCAAATTTGATGGCTTCCTGCCAGCTCACCTTGCGCCATTCATCGTGAATGGATTCCCTGATCAGCGGGGTTGTGATTCGATCGGCATGTGTGGCGTAGCCAAAGGCAAAGCGACCCTTTACGCAGGCATGTCCATGATTCGCATGGCCATCGCGATTCGGAACCATGCGCACCAGTTGGTCTCCCTGCATTTCAGCTCGAAAAGAACATCCCACGCCACAATATGCGCAGGTAGTAATCGTGGCTTTATCCGGCTGCCCAAACTTGATGATCGACTTCTCGGTTAATGTTGCTGTAGGGCATGCTTTTACGCAGGCGCCGCAGGATACACATTCCGATGATAAAAAGTCCTCTTTCTGGCTTGCGACTATTTGTGAATCAAATCCACGACCGTCTATGGTCAGGGCGTAGGTGCCCTGCTGCTCTTCGCAGGCACGCACGCATCGTGAACACTGGATGCATTTGCTGGGATCAAAGGTGAAATAGGGCGCGCTCTCGTCTTTGGGTTCATCAAGATGATTGGAACCTTCATACCCGTATCGCACCTCGCGAAGACCGACGGCACCTGCCATATCCTGTAACTCACAGTTCCCGTTAGTAGGGCAGGTAAGACAATCGAGTGGATGGTCAGATATGTAGAGCTCCATGACGTTGCGGCGCAGTTTCGCCACATGATCCGTCTGGGTGAAAACTTTCATACCCGGTTCAACGTCAGTTGTACAGGAGGCGGGGTAGCCGCTGCGTCCTTCGATTTCAACCAGGCACAAGCGGCACGAGCCAAAGGGTTCCAGGTCTTCAGTGGCGCATAATCTGGGAATGTTGGTGCCTGCTATAGCAGCGGCGCGCATGACTGATGTCCCTTTGGGGACAGTGATCGGCGTACCATCAATGGTCAGGGTGATGGGTTCAGCAGAACCGGACACCGGCGTGCCGAGATCAATCTCAGCGCCAACGGAATAGTAGTTCACCATTTGTTTACCCTCTTCAGAGTTCATCGGGAAATTTCTCCATCACACTGAGCACCGGCAGTGGCGCCATTCCGCCGAGGGCGCACAGGGAGCCCTCGATCATTGTATCGCATAGGTCCTTTAGCAAAATCCGATTCTCGTCTGCATTCTCGCCCGCTCTGATACGCTCGATCACCTCGACCCCGCGAACCGAGCCAATTCGACAGGGGGTGCATTTCCCACAGGATTCGATGGCACAGAATTCCATGGCAAATTGAGCCATTTCTGCCAGGTCAACGGTGTCATCAAAGGCAACAAGTCCGCCATGACCCAGCATGGCGCCTATATCCTTAAAAGCCTCGTAATCCATGGATGTATCAAACTCAGTTTCAGGCATATAGGTACCCAGAGGGCCACCTGCCTGGACTGCTTTTATGGGTCTACCGCTGAAGCTACCGCCGCCAAAATCCTCCAGTATCTCTCGCAAGGTTATGCCAAACGGGACCTCAAGCAAGCCGGCGCGCTTGATGTTACCTGCAAGCTGAACTGTCAGAGTCCCTTTGGATCTGTCCTTGCCGATTTTTGCGTAATTGTGCGCGCCTTTAGCCAATATGTCAGGTACTGTCGCCAGGCTCACAAGATTGTTCACCACGGTGGGTTGGCCGAATAACCCCTTGATGGCTGGCAGAGGGGGCCTGTAGCGGACCACGCCGCGTTTACCCTCCAGGCTTTCCAGCATCGCGGTTTCTTCCCCGCAAATGTAGGAACCCGCGGCCTTGCGAACTTCAAGATGAAAGGCTTGTTCTGAGCCGTTGATACTTTTCCCGATATAGCCTGCGCCTTCGGCGATTTCCACCGCCCGTTGCAGGGTGGCAATAGCCTGGGGATATTCAGCCCTCACGTAGACATAGCCTATAGTCGCACTAACGGCGAGTGCCGCAATGGCCATACCTTCAATCAATCGTAGCGGATCCCCTTCCATCAACATACGGTCAACGAAGGTGCCCGAGTCTCCCTCATCAGCATTACAAACGATATATTTCTGTTCTGATTGCGTATCGAGAACGGTCTGCCATTTGATCCCGGTGGGAAATGCCGCGCCGCCTCTGCCGCGTAAACCAGAAGCTGTGACCTCGCCGACGATTTCCTGCGGTGTCATTTTCAGGGCTGCTGCCAGTCCGGTAAAACCATCATGGTCCAGGTAATCGGTAAGCGATAGCGGATCAATGATGCCTAGACGAGCGCAGGTCAAACGTTTGTGACCTAGCCATTGATGCTGTTCAACAAGTCCCAGGCATTTTTCATGTTCGAGCGTTGGAATGCCTTCTGCGAACAATGCATGAACAGATTCAACGCTGACATTGGGAAAACCTATTCGACCGTCGCTGGTTTCAATCTCCAGTAAAGGTTCCAGCCAGTAGAGCCCGCGTGAACCCGTGCGTACAAGTTCGATGTCTTCACCTAATGCACCAACGGCCACGGCAACAGCATCAGCGTTTAATGAACGGGCAGTCGTATCTGATGGGATGAATACTTTAGTCATGGTTTTGTCGCCCTGGTGCTTGAATCGTCAAGCAACTCTTCCATGAGTTGATCGAACAGCACTGTCGTGACCCGACTATGTACCTGCTCGTCTACCATCAGGGCAGGTGAACAAGCACAGTTCCCCAGGCAATAAACCGGTTCAAGGCTAATCTCACCGTCTTCAGTAGTTTCGTGGAAGTCGATTCCCAGACGGGATTTGACATGGGTTTCCAGAGCGCGACTTCCCATGGCCTGGCATGATTCCGCACGGCAAATGTAGATGATTTTCTTGCCCGAAGGCTTTGTCCTGAACAGATCGTAAAAACTCACGACCCCATGTACCTCAGCCCTTGAAAGATTGAGGACTTTTGCAACTGCAGGGATGGCGTCACTGGGAATGTGCCCAAGCTCATCCTGTATGGCATGCAATACAGGCAGTAGAGCGCCAGGTTTATGCTTGAGTTGCGTCGCGATGCCGGTGGCCAGGTCGTGATTATTCATGGACAGTTCTCTATTCGATGTGGCCCGTGATAAATATTGTAATCGTCGTGCCGCAGGAATCCGACCAATGTCATGCCAAATGTTTTCGCCAGATCTATGGCAGCGGTGGATGGTGCGCCGATGGCAGCGAAGAAGGGAATATCCGCCATCAGGGCTTTTTGTACAAGTTCAAAACTCGCCCGGCTGCTAACCAGAATCATCTTGTCATTGGTTTCAAGTTCTCCATCGAGCAACATTTGGCCGATCAATTTGTCCATCGCATTGTGCCGGCCGATGTCTTCTTTTGTCACCGCCATTATCCCATTTTGATCTACCAGGCTGGCAGCATGTAGACCTCCGGTTTGTGCAAAGTCTTGTTGAGATGCTCTTAATACATCGGGGAGTTGTTTGAGTAACTGTTCACTGATCACAAAATTGTGCTCAATGATTTCCGGCTGACGAAGCATCTGCAATGCCTGTATAGAAGATTTCCCGCAAACACCGCAACTGCTGTTGGAATAGAAATAGCGCTGAAAATTCTTGTCGGCGACCCGTTCACCAGACTTCAGATGGACCTTAAGCTGGTTCTGGATCTTCAGAGGCTCCGCAACGGGTCCAAAGAATTCCATTTTAGAAATATCCGCGCAGCTGGCAATAAGACCCTCGGCATACAAAAAGCCAACGACCAGTGCCTTGTCATCCCCTGGCGTGCGCATGGTGATCGAAAGAGAAAATTCAACCAGATCGTTATTTTTATCCGGATACGCGATCCAGATCTCCAGGGGTTCTTCCACGGTCACCATGTCTGATTTCGAGCCATGGGTATGGCTGACAATTGAGACTTGCTGATATCTGGATTGCATTATATTGCTGTGCCGATTATTTCTGTCTTGCCAAGTTTACGCTTCTGAAATTGTATTCGAAAATCCCTGGCTGCTTATGGTCATTGTTCATGGGTGTAGCGTCACCTGATAGAACCACCATCCTGGAATTTCATCACCGAACACCTCTTGCATGTCGTACTTGTTGTTGTAAGACACGGCTATGTTCTTTGAAAGTTCTTCATCCGTTACAGGTGTTACAAGAACCTGATAGAGTTTTCCAGAAACACCCAGCCTGGCTTCGGGATCGTTTGCCACATTGTTCTCCCAGGTTTTTTTCTCATCGCCGTATGAGCCGACATAGAGCCTATTGGCAAACACGACACACCAGATGGTGGTGGAATGTGGCGCCAGATACCAGGTGTTCGTTTCGATGAATATTTCTTCGATGTCTTCAATAAACAGCCAGTCAGTTGGTGGCGGCTTAACCAGTTCACCACTTAACCAGAAGCCCGGACGAACGTCGGCTGGTTGGCAGGCGCCGAGCAGTATGGCCATGGCTATCAGGAATATCTGGGTTCGGGTTTTTTTGAGTTTCATGTGTGTCGCTCTGTCCTGGGTTTGCAGGCAATGATCAGGCGAGCTTTGGCGCTGTATAGGTTTTTACGATGATCGTATCACCCGCGTTGATGATGCCGGGAACATCTATTACCCCAACAAGCCCACGTTTCTTTTTTGATTCGATGAGGAATTGTCTTCCGGTAACCCGATCGCCTGAACGGGTTGTATAAAGCCCCGCAAGCTTGTCTCCCATTTCTGTGCAGGGCGGGTTGTAGTCTTCAACTGCAAGCGTTGCACCCGATGGAAATACCAGTTTGGTTCCTTTTGAGAGCAGGGAAAACTGCGCTACGCCCTTAATACAAATATTCACACCCAGGTCTTCAGCAGAGAGGGGACGATCCAGTTGAAGCGCCTCTTCGATTTCCTGCAATTCTTCCAGTGAAATACCTGACCACTGCCTGTTGTTCCGTCGAATAGTGCCTTCTGGTTCCGAATCTCCTTTGTAACAAACCCTCGAATAGTTTCGATGTTTGTCTCCGATGAAGCCATCTAACTCGGCGGTGACGGAGTCGCAGGGCTGTTTGCTCATGTCGTCGCGAGTGCCAATATGAACCGAGACCAGAGTTGCCTCAGTTTTTTTCATTCCGAAACCTCTTACCTTTGGTGTAATCAGGCATCAACTATAGTTCATCTCGCCGGCCAGTTATTCCATGCCTGAACGCTTTGAGCGATGCCAGGGAACCTCTGATAAAAGTCGGTGTGCCGCATCACTTTTTCCGCGATGACCGCGTTGAACCCGTACTCTAATCTTCGTGCGAGTTCGCCTTGTCCCCACGAAAAAATCCAATTAATCAGAGCTTCCATACAGGGGGTCATTCACTTTCGTGCCGGGTTTGGCGATATTGGGCTGGTGTCATGCCACAGGACTTTTTGAAAGCAGCATAAAATGCTGAATTGGAGTTAAAACCAACTTCAAAGGCGATGCTCAAAACTGCTTGTAATTGACCATCTTCCAGGCAGAGCAATTTTTTGGCATCGTTAATTCTGAATTGATTCAGGTAATCAAAGAAACTCATATCGAACCCGGAATTGATGACCTGGGAAAGATGGTTTACCGGACACTGAACCTGTAAGGCAAGTTTTGGTAAAGTGAGATCGGAATTAAGGTAAACCTGTTCTGATTCCATCAACAAGGTCAGTCGTTCCTTATAGTTTTCCAGTTGTTCAGTGCTTAATCCGGATTTTGCGTACTTCTGCTTAATGGCGTTTGTTGGGCTTTCCTGATCCTGGATCTGAATATCGTAGTAGTCATCGATGCGAATGGCCTGTCCACCTCTTAAGGTGACGAACTCCGCGCCAAACCAGGGCGTAAATCGGTCGAGGCCTGTTTCGGGGTCCATTGACGATACTCTATATTGAAAAGCAATCATGTTTTCGCCGGAGAGGACCTCGCCTACCAGTTCATAGTGATTTTTTTCGTGAATAAAGGAATCCGTGAGGGATTTAATCAGTTCATTTCGGCTAAATTGTGTGTGCTCAGCCATATCGACGTAAGTACCATTGGCGCTTAGATGATCTGCTATCGATTTTGCATCGCCGTGATTCCAGGCATCCAGGTAGCTTTCAACAAATTCTTTTGCACGCATACTGTTTCCCCCAGCTCTAATTGCGGTTGGTCTGAGACGACCTTTGTTGTCGGCCGTTCAAAGTCCCCCAACGAGGGGGACAATACCAGATCGGCTAAAGCTTATTCAATTTGCCGGGAAGGTGTCGATGAACAGTCAGGCCTATTTATGGGGATATGTTAGATCAGAAGGGTGAATAATTGATTTGAGTGTTGCAGGTGGCTGTTAACATAAATTATTTGAATTACCGCAGATCGCTGGAGATCAATGGTCAGGACCAATGATCTAATTGTTGCAGGTTATGTGTTGGACGGGCGGATCTGAATTATTTCAGATAGCTGGAGATCAATGGTCAGGACCAATGATCTAATTGTTGCAGGTTATGTGTTGGACGGGCGGATCTGAATTATTTCAGATAGCTGGAGATCAATGGTCAAGCGGAGGCGTCAATCGCGCTCTGGCAGGAGCCCAGAACGGTTTGTCAATTTTTGTGCAGCGCGCAACCTTGCTGTATTGGCGTAATTCTTTCTCGTAGTAGATCTCCGTCCACAGGTTTCCTGCAAGATATTCAGTTTTTATCATCGCCAGTGCAATGTTGGCTTTGACCGACGGCGACCACATTGCTGAAGTGACATAACCGATTTCCCGCGAGCACCTTTTGTTACTGTATACGTAGGCGCCTGTAGCGGGTTTATTACCCTCAATATCCAGTTTGGTAAGTGTGTATCTGGGGCCTCTTTTCTTTTCTTCGAGCAGCGCACTTTTCCCATTGAAATGTTTTTTCTTGAAATCAACCAGCCATCCGAGATTTAACTCAAAGGGTGTTTGGTCATGCTCAAAGTGGACAGTCTTGAGCGCTTCGTTAAATTCAAAGCCTGGCATGATGAAGCCTGCTTCTATTCTCACCATGTTGGTTGCGGTTTCGCCGTAGGGATGAATGCCGTAGTCCGCCCCTGCGGCGTAGAGTTGATCCCAGAGTTCGAGTGCCAGTTCGGGTTTTATCCAGAGTTCGTAGCCCAAATCTCCGCTAAATCCGGTGCGTGATACCATTAAGCTATCACCATGGAAATCAAAGTGCTGGATATTAAACGGCTTTGCTGTTTCGATGCCAGCGAGTCCCATCTTTTTAAGAACCGCGCACGAAGTCGGTCCCTGGAAAGCCAGTGCAGCGATATCGTCGCTCACATCGGTGATAGTGATTTCTTCGAAGCCAAAAGCACTTTTCTCCAGCCAGGCGCTGCACGGACTTCCGCAGGTCAGCATAAACTCGTCGGCAGCCAGCCGAAATATGGTGCCGTCATCAACCATGCGCCCCTGGTCAGTACACCAGACCACGTATGTGACTCGGTTCAGGCGTAACTTTGTGATGTCACGTGTGACCATGCGGTTCAGCATCTTTTCAGCATCGGGTCCTTCGATACGGTATTTCTGCATCGGGCAGATGTCATAGGTTGCGCAGGTATTGCGAACACAGAAGTACTCATACTCGGCGTCGTAGTAATAGTTGGCGAACTTGTAGCCATTCCACGACGACCACGAATCTCGAATATTCAGAAGTTGTTGGCGCGGGTGGAAGTGCGATTCCTTCAATCGTTCTCCGGCAAATGCATCAGTACTATTCGTCATAGCAGTCATCTTCCGGGACCGTGTTGGGTCGTTTCAAATCAATCAGTATTTCTCTTGCTGCATTTGCACCGCAAGCCGAGGAAACTCCGCCCCCGGGATGGGTGGATGAACCACACATGTACATGTTTTTGACCGGCATTCGATATTGCGCGTAACCGGGGAAAGGTCGATTGAACAACAGTTGATCAATGGTGAGTTCGCCCTGGAAAATGTTCCCTTCGGTAAGGCCGACTTCCTTTTCAATTTCGTGGGGTGTGCGAATCTCCATGTGCACAATCAGGTCCTTGAAGCCTGGGCTGTAACGCTCAATCTTATCAATGACCGTTTGGCCAAATTGATCTCGTTTCTCGGGGGTCCATGGTCCATCCTTGAGTTCTGCAGGGCAGTATTGGACGAAACATGACATCCAGTGTTTGCCCGGCGGGGCGACAGTCGGGTCCCAGGCGGAAGGAATGACACATTCGATAAAGGGATCGTCGGACCAGCGACCCCGTTTCCAGCAGTCGTATGCCCGCTCCATCGTCTCCAGCGATCCGGTAAACGCCTGCCCGCCGCGATTGATATAAGGATTGTCTGGAACCCCATTAAACTTTGGCAACCCGGAGAGAGCGATGTTCACCTTTCCCGAGGACCCGCGAATTTTGAAATTTTTTGCCTTCTCATAGATGCCATCAGGCAGATCGTTCTTGTCCATGATTTTGGTAAATGTTCTCTTTGCATCCAGATTGGAGACCACGATACGGGCATAGATTTCTTCGCCGCCTTCCAGTACAACGCCCGTGGCTTTGCCATTTTTTACCAGAATTTGCTCAACGCCTGCATTTGTCCGAATCTCTCCGCCATGTTCTTTCAGGGCGCCGGCAATTGCATTGGAGATTGCACCCATACCGCCACGGGCAAGACCCCAGGCGCCAATGCTGCCGTCAACATCGCCCATGACGTGATGCAGCAGGATGTAAGAAGATCCTGGCGAATGAACGCCGAGTGCAGTTCCGATGATGCCAGCGCTGGCCATCGATGCGCGGATGAGATCATTCTCGAAATAGTCATCCAGAAATTCAGCCGCGCTCATGGTAAAGAAGCGAATATATTCATAGATTTCTTTTTCTCCCAGTAACCAAATTTGTTTGGCCAGGAAAATCAATTCGAATATATCTCTGGGACGAAAGGATGTGGGGTCTGGTGGTGTTCTCAACAACGTTTTGCGAATAAATTGTGAATATCGGGTCAGATCAGCCTGAAACCGGCTCATTGAATCTGCGTCGTGCGAAGAGTGACGCTTCAGTTCAAGATAGTATGCTTCGGAATTGTGATAGGCGCGTAGCGTACGGCCGTCATCAGCGAAATTGACGGTGCCAAGGTAAGGCACAAGCAACAATCCGTGTCGAGACAGGTCGAGGTCTCGATGCAATGATTGACGCATCATGCTGCAAACGTATGAGCAGCTTGAGTAGATCCAGCCTTCATGCATTTCCCGGGAAACTGCAGCGCCGCCTATGTAATCGTTCTTCTCGACAACGATGACATTCAGACCAGCCTTGGCAAGATAGGCGGCATTGGTTAAACCGTTGTGTCCGGCCCCAATGATGATGGCATCATAATTTTTCATCGCAGAATCTCGCGCGCTGCGTTGTGACCGGGTCCACCCATTAATCCACCGCCCGGATGACAACCCGCACCGCAAAGGTGAAGCCCCTTAATAGGCGTTGAATACTGCGCCGCCTCGTAGGTAGGGCGCATCATAAAGAGTTGATCCAGGGAGAACTCAGTATGGTGCCAATGGCCGCCTGTATTGCCGTAGGTCTGTTCCAGGTCAAAGGGAGTTAACAATTCCTGATGCAGAATGTGTTTGCGAATACCGGGCGCATATTGTTCGAGCGTATCGATCGCACGCTCGCAAAACTGTTCACGAGCCTGCTCATTCCATCCGCCCTTCAATTGATAGGGGACATACATCACCTGTGCAGACAGTACATGCTGGTCAGTTGGTGCCAGGCTGCTGTCTTGCAGAGTGGGGATCACGACTTCCATGACGGGTTTTTCGGAACATTGACCGTATTTTGAATCATCAAATGCGAATTCAATGGCATCCAAATTGGGCGCAATGATCATTCGCCCATCGGGGTTCTTTAGTCCGGTAAATGCTGGCAACTCATCCAGGGCTAGATGCAACTTGGCGACGAAGCCGTCAGATCGTAGCCGCCGAATTCGGTTGGTAAATCCAATTTCGAGGTGTTCCACACCAACAAGATCCAGGAAGGTACTTTTTGGATCCGCCGAGGAAATGATTTTACTTGCTTCTATGATCTCGGAATCAAGAAGTTCTACGCCGGTTGCTGCCAGTCTCTGCTCATGCTCACCGACTAATATGCGCTGGACTGGTGTGCCGGTACGTATTTCCACGCCAGACGCCGTTGCCGAAGAATGTAGTGCGGTAACCAGGCCATGAACGCCGGTAGTTGACTGGTGGAGATTTCCGCACATTCGATAAAGCAATGCGAAAACGGCGTGGTTGGGTGATCGTGGCGCGAGTCTGGATCCGACCAGGCCGTCCCAACTGAGCATGGCCTTTAAAATGTCATTATCGAAATTTTCGTCCATCAAGTCACGCATCGGCAGGGTGATGATGCGAAGGAACTCGCGCATGGCGTCTTTACCGAGCAACCGCAGGTTTAATCCAAGCGAAGCGAACGACAGTATTTCCGGCAGGCTGTTGTTCCCCACACGGGGTACGGTTTTAAGCCAGAAGGGGTTCAGCAGGTCTGAAAAGCGCTGCAGGAAAGCAGCGTAATCTCGGTAGGCATACAGGTCCTTTTGGTGAACGCCCTTGAGTTCATCACCCGCAATCACCACATGATGATGGTCTTTGGACAATCCAATGGTGGCTAATGGTGCATCGCCGGGTTTGAATCCATGGGATTCAAGCTCCAGCTCCCGGCTAACTTTTAAGGAAAAGTGGCTGACTGTATGCGCGATGGCAGTGCGGAAACCAGGATAAAACTCACGGGTAGACGCGAGCCCGCCTACATTTTCAGACGATTCAAGCACCAGTACTTTTTGGCCACTTCGTGCAAGATAATTGGCACAAACAAGACCATTATGACCGGCACCAATGATAATTGAGTCGTAGCGATGCACCAGGGCCTCGTGTCGTTCAGGATTCCGAGAATGTATTTCATTGCCCGAACTCATTGCATCTCAGCCTATACGCTTCAACGCGAGTAGAGTCCGGGTTCCGGTAATTCCAGACTTGTAGGCGAGGAGGCTCGGCTGATCCCAGTTGTTGAACATGAAGCAGAAGGCTTGCGAGATTATGTCCTATGATGGCCAGTCTGAATCCAGACAAATAGGAAGCGGAAAATGGTGGAAGTTAAATCTGATATTGAGATAGCAAGAAACTCCAGCATGAAACCCATCGTTGAAATCGGTGCCAGGCTGGGTATTCCTGACAGGTCCATTCATCAATATGGTCTTTACAAGGGCAAGCTCGATTTTGCATTTCTGGCTTCGCTGGATGAGAAACCTGATGGCAAGTTGATTTTGGTGACGGCAATCTCTCCAACGCCTGCCGGTGAAGGAAAAACCACAACAACCGTTGGTCTGGGCGACGCGCTTAACCGTCTTGGGAAGAAAACGACCATTTGCCTGCGTGAGCCCTCATTAGGGCCCTGCTTTGGCATGAAGGGTGGCGCCGCAGGAGGCGGCTACGCACAGGTCGTTCCCATGGAGGATATCAATCTTCATTTCACGGGTGACCTCCATGCTATTACCACTGCTCATAATTTGTTAACAGCGTTGATCGACAATCATATTCACTGGCACAACGAAAATGGCTTTGATTCACGACTAATTACCTGGCGCCGAGTCGTTGATATCAATGACCGAACGCTGCGTCGAATCAACACGGGCCTGGGCGGCGTAACGAACGGTATCCCACGCGAAACGGGGTTCGATTTGACGGTGGCCTCTGAAGTAATGGCCATTCTTTGTCTGTCGAATAACATTATGGACCTGCAACAGCGCCTGGCGAAAATCATCGTCGGATACACCCGTGAACGCGAGTCGATTACGGTGAAACAACTCAAGGCAGATGGCCCCATGACGGCCATATTGCGTGATGCCCTGATGCCTAATCTGGTGCAAACACTGGAAAACAATCCGGCAATTATTCACGGCGGGCCTTTCGCGAACATTGCACATGGGTGCAATAGCGTGATTGCGACAAAATCTGCATTGAAACTTTCAGAATACGTTGTCACGGAAGCCGGGTTCGGCGCTGATCTTGGCGCTGAGAAATTTTTTAACATCAAATGCAGAAAGGCAGGGCTCAGGCCGGATGCTGCTGTCATAGTCGCGACAGTCAGAGCCCTGAAGATGCATGGCGGTGTCGCCCAGGATGCGCTCAGTCAGGAAAATATCGTCGCAGTTCAACGAGGCATTGCCAACCTGGCGCGGCATATCAGAAATGTGGGTAAATTTGGTGTGCCGATTGTCGTTGCCATTAATCGCTTTTCGGCCGACACAGATGCAGAGCTAAAGGTGATTAAAGAAATGTGCGCTGAACTTGGCGTTAAAGCGGTCGAAGCTAATCACTGGGCAACCGGTGGTGAAGGAGCCGAAGACCTGGCGGCCAATGTCATACAGCTGGTTGAATCTGGCGCAGCGCAGTTCCGCACGCTTTATGACGATGATTTAACACTCTGGGAGAAAACTGAGGAAATCGCGCGAAGTATTTATGGCGCCTCGGAAATCATTGCAGACAAGAAGGTGCGCAATCAGTTTCGTCGCTACCAGAAACTCTACGGGCACTTTCCGGTTTGTATTGCAAAAACGCAATACAGTTTTTCCACAGACCCATCTCTGATGGGTGCACCCAATAATCATGTCGTTCCGATCAGGGAATTGCGTTTATGCGCGGGTGCGGAATTCCTGGTGGTCGTCTGCGGGGATATTATGACCATGCCAGGCTTACCGAAAAATCCCAGTGCTCATGACATTTTTGTCAACGAAGATGGCCAGATAGAAGGGCTGTTTTAAGCCGAACACCAATGGCGAATTCAATCATGGCCGATTCATTACCCAAGCAGGCACAAGTCGTCATTATTGGTGGTGGCGTCATTGGCGCGTCGGTCGCCTATCATCTTTCCCATATGGGCTGGTCAGATATCATCCTGCTCGAACGCAAGAAATTGACGTCGGGTACAACCTGGCATGCTGCAGGTCTGGTCGGGCAGTTACGCGGCAATCAGAACATGACAAAACTGGCGCGATACACGGCGGAACTTTACCGGAATCTTGAATCCGAGACGGGGCTGGCCACGGGTTTCCGCCAAAATGGTTCGGTAACCATTGCCACCAATCAGGAAAGATTTGAAGAACTGAAACGCAATGCGTCCATGGCGAAAGTTTTCAATCTGCCGGTTGATGTGATCGACCGTCAGGAGGTGATCGCTCGTTATCCGTTGATCAATGCAGAGGATGTATTGGGCGGCCTTTGGATTCCCTCTGATGGACAGGTGAATCCGACTGATGTGACACAATCAATGATCAAGGGGGCTCGCCTGAATGGGGTACGAATTTTCGAAGATACCCTGGTAACGCGGATCTGCCACGAAGATGGCAAAGTATCCGGTGTTGAAACCGAGCAGGGGCTGATTACCGCACGCCAGGTCGTTGTCTGTGGTGGCATGTGGTCCTACCAGCTTGCAGCGAAAGCGGGCGTCAATATTCCATTACACGCCTGTGAGCATTTCTATATTGTCACTGAACCCATTGCTGATCTGCCTCATGATTTGCCCGTTTTAAGAGACTACGATGCCTGCGCCTATTACAAAGAGGATGCGGGCAAGATTCTGATGGGTGCCTTTGAACCCGTCGCCAAGCCCTGGGGTATGAATGGCATCAACGAGGAATTCTGTTTTGATCAGTTGCCGGAAGACTTCGATCATTTTCAGCCGATTCTGGAAGATGCCATCAAGCGATTGCCTATACTGGCCAACGCCGGGATTCAGACCTTCTTCAATGGGCCTGAGAGTTTTACCCCGGATGACCGATACCATCTGGGAGAGACACCTGAAATAGAAAACTTGTTTGTCGCCGCTGGATTTAACTCCATCGGAATTCAGTCGGCAGGTGGTGCCGGCAAGATGCTGGCGGAGTGGATGAAAAATGGCGCACCGCCCCAGGACCTCTGGGATGTGGACATTCGCCGGAACCTGAAATTCCAGGGTAATCGAAAATACCTGCATGATCGGGTGACCGAAGGGCTGGGGTTGCTCTATGCGATGCATTGGCCTTTCCGGCAATTTGATAGTGCCAGAGGCGTCAGAAAATCGGTCTTGCATGATCGATTGCTGGAGAAAAATGCCTGTTTCGGAGAAACCGCCGGCTGGGAAAGACCGAATTTTTACGCCCCAGAAGGGGTGCGCCCGGAGTACAACTACTCCTGGTTTCGCCAGAACTGGTTCGACTATTCTGCGCAAGAGCATCATGCAGTGCGTCAGGGGGTTGGCTTGTTCGATCAATCCTCATTCGCCAAATTCCTGGTTGAAGGCAGAGATGCAGAGCAGGTTTTGAACCACATCTGCGCTAACGACATAGCGGTGCCGACGGGGAAAATTGTCTACACCCAGTGGCTAAACGAACAAGGTGGAATCGAGGCTGATCTTACCGTCACGAGATTGAGTGAGACCCGTTTCCTTGTGGTGACCGCTGCGATTACACAAACCCGGGATTTTCACTGGTTGAAACATCATATTCCGGACGATGCACGAGCCGTGGCGATAGATATCACCTCAGGCACCACGGTTATTGGCATCATGGGCCCAGATTCCCGGGATTTTTTGCAAAGCGTCACGCCGAATGATTTGAGTAACCAGGCATTTCCGTTTGGCACATCACGGGAAATCGAAATTGGTTACAGTTTTGTGCGCGCCTCGCGAATTACCTATGTGGGTGAACTCGGGTGGGAACTCTATATTCCGACTGACCATGCGCTCAATGTCTATGACACGTTAACCGCTGCCGGTGGGCCGTTCGGGCTTCGTCACATTGGTATGCATGCCATGAATTCACTACGGATCGAAAAAGCCTATCGACACTGGGGCCACGATATTACTGATGAAGATACCCCACTTGAAGCCGGCCTTGGTTTTGCGGTTGCACTAAAGAAGACCAATTCTTTTATCGGTCAGGAATCGCTCATAGAACAGAAAAAAACCGGGGTAAAAAAACGCCTGGTTCAGTTTGCCTTGTCAGACAGCGAACCCTTGTTGTATCACAACGAACCGATCTGGCGGGATGATGAAATTGTGGGTTACATCTCATCGGGTATGTACGGTCACACATTAGGTTCAGCTATTGGTCTGGGATACGTGAATCACCCGGAGAAAGTCACGCCGGACTATATCCATTCGGGTAAGTTTGAAATAGAAATCGCAGGGGATCGATTTGTGGCATCTGCATCACTACGCCCACTGTATGACCCGAAGAACGAGAGAATCGGGAGCTGAACAAGTAATGTTGCCAACCGGGGTCAATGAGTGAAAGGTGGCCGGCTTCTTTGAACCCTATTTGCCCACTATTTGAACCCTGCACTATGTCAATAAGAGTGAATGTCAATAAGAATGAATGCCATCTAAATAACCATGGACGCTCGCCAATTGTGGTAAATATGAACCCAAGGACTTAACGGAATACCTTAAATAAATGGCGCCATCATGGGGCGATGGCATTTGTATCCCTTGGGATACAATCAGCTTTGTCTGATATGAAATCACCATCAATGAATATACAGACGTGCAGGGTAAGAGCCCTTACGCGAGTTGGCTGAAAGGGCTTCGGGATATAAGGGCAAAAGCAAAGATCATCTTGCAGGTAGACAAGATGGAACTGGGTCTGTTTGGTGACAGTGAACCGGTTGGTGAGGGTCTGAGCGAACTCAGAATCCATTATGGACCAGGCTATCGGGTGTATTATGGTAAGGAAACGAATCATGTTTACTTGCTGATCTGTGGTGGTGACAAGTCCACTCAGTCGAAAGACATTAGAAAGGCAAAGGCGTGCTGGAAAGATTATAAACGGAGACATGGACATGGCACCTAACGTCAGAGCGACCCACAATGAACACCTGCGTGATCCAGAACTGGCCGCGGAATATTTGAGTGAAGCACTGGAAGACGGTGAAGCAGCCGTTATCCTGATGGCGCTACGTAACATCGCCGAGGCGCAGGAAGATGGCATTAGTGGTCTTGCACAACGCACCGAACTAGGCCGTGAGAGTATGTACAAGATGCTCTCTGTGAGTGGCAATCCCAAACTCTCCAGCTTCACCAAAGTGGTTCACGGGCTTGGGCTCAAACTCAGAGTTGAGCGGGACCCGGATCGCGCTGTTAACGACGGATAGGAGGTGGATCTGAATGCCGCAACCAGGGATGGACTGACCGTGAGCATTGGGACAATAAGCGCGTCAGGAAATTTACTGGTGACAGAATATCCAAATTGCGATGGCGTTTACCAACCCGTTTAAGGATTACGAGACCGCCCTGTATCAAGGCGGCGCCCTATGCTATTCATTGATTGCCTACGTCTGCGGAATAGCAGGAATACTGACCGACTACGTGATCGTGAACCTGTTCAGCCTGTTGTTGCTGGGACATTCCATGGTGGTGTCGGCTTACCTGGTTCACGAATGTGCGCACAATACCCTGTTCAGAGAAAACAAGGACAATGCTCGAATGGGCGTCCTGCTGACCTGGATATGCGGCGCTTCTTATGGCACTTTCGAAGATATTCGCTACAAACACTTCCGGCATCATGTTGATAACGATGATGTCGTCTGGTTTGACTACGAGGCTTTTTTTAAGAGACACCCAGGAATTCTAAAATTTTCTGATGTGCTGGAATTTTTCTATATACCTGCTCACGAAATCATCATGCACGGTTTGATGATGATTGCGGCCTTTGTCATCCCTGAACGACGAGATCAACGAATCCGGAACATGATGGTCATTCTGATAAGAGGCGGGTTGTTCGTGCTCTTGTGCCTCTACAACATCAAGGCAGGGTTGCTCTACGTGATTGCCTATCTCCTGATGATGACGGTCCTGCGTTTCATGGACAGTCTGCAACATGATTATGGCTACCATCTCAACTTGTTTACGGACGAACGTTCGGAACACAAGGGTGATCTTGTGTGGGAGCAGGCCCATACGTTTTCGAATGTGATTTCGTTCAAGACAGCAATTCCCAACTGGCTGGTTTTGAATTTTGGATTCCACAATGCACATCATGCGAAACCAACAACACCCTGGTTTAGGTTACCAGCACTTCACCGGGAGTTATTTGGAGATAGGCCGGACAAGGTGATAACGCTGCTACCTCAGTTGAAGATGTTCCATCGATACCGGGTCACAAGAATCATGCATGATGACCCGTCAGTACCATTGGTTGAGGGTCATGATTTTCTCGTTGCGGCGCAACAGGGCAGGGTGGACGGCGGTAATGCCGCATCCTTCCTGACTTCGTTTTAGAGATAGTTGGATCCGTGTACTGGAACATTGTACAAAGCGCAGCTCAGGTTGGTTCGGGTCAGACGAGGTTTCCTAGACAGTTAAAAGAAGATGTTCTCGTTCCCACGACGTTACTTCTTCGGCAAAGGCCTTTGCCTCTCTGCTTTTTACATCAACATAAGCTTTTACGAATCTTTCGCCAAAGATGTTTATCAATGGTTCGCATTCACTGAATTCGGCCAGGGCCTCGACCAGCGTCCGCGGCATGGTATAAGGCTGATCCCAGGCACTTCCTTCCACGGGTTTGTTTGGCTTCAGATTTTCCTGTAGTCCCAGATATCCGCAAGCTAGATTTACAGCAATCGCCAGATAAGGGTTGGTATCAGAGCCTGGAATTCTATTCTCGATGCGAGTTCCGCTTGGCTCGCTCTGCGGAACACGAAATCCTGTGGTTCTGTTATCAAGACCCCATTCCACATTGGTGGGGCAGGACTCGGCGCCCTCAAATCGACGGTAAGAGTTTACATTGGGTGCGAATATCGCCATCACGCTTTTTGAATACTTCTGTAGCCCGCCCAGGTAAGCCGAGAACTTTTCCGAAAAGTTTCCGTTTTCGTCAACGAACAGATTCTTGCCGGTGTTTTTATCCACCAGGCTCTGGTGCAGATGCATGGAGCTGCCAGGTTCGCGAGATATTGGCTTGGCAAGAAAGGTTGCATAGTAGCCATTCTCGATGGCTGCCTGCCGGGCAGCACGTTTGAAATTAAACATTTCATCGGCTCTTTCCAGCGGGTTGCCGTGATTAAAATTGACTTCGAGCTGACCTCGGCCCATCTCCTGAACCATACCCGCTGTGTGTATGTTTTGCTCTTTTGTGTATCGGTGCAGGGTCTCGATGAAAGGCGAGTACTCAGACATGGCCTCCATCTGAAATGATCGGGGTGTTTTCTGCTGGCGACCTGATACACCGTGAGCCGGGGTTAGTGGATACATGGGATCGGTGTTTCGTGCGACCAGATAGAACTCCGCTTCCTGTGCGACAACGGGCTCGATGTCGAGATCTTCAAACAGTGCGAGGACGTTTTTAAGCAGAGTTCGGGGTGCGATATCCAGATCTTCACCGTTTGCAGATTGGCAATCGCAAATACATTGGGCAGTCCCCGAGTTCGACCAGGGCTGGTTTACCAGAGTTGATTCATCTGGAATCAGAAGCATATCGACATCAGCTACGTCAAAAAGATCGTGGTCTTCCGACCAACTTCCCACGGCGTCTTGCCCGAAGATAGCCTCTGGCAATCGGATAACGCCAGCCAATAGCTCCTTGGCAGGAACTGTTTTGCCTTTCGCGACACCATTGAAATCTGGAACGATGCACTCAACAAAATCGATTTGTTTCTTGTCTAACCAATCCTTTATGTCGGACATTAGCGCCTGCTCAGTCTTAACCGTCGTTACTTTGCCAGCCCCTTTCGTTTCATGCAAACTCAACCGCGAAAAATGATGGAATAACGATTCTCATTTCTGATCCTACACGTTGGTAGGACGATTCATGGCGGTGTGCTGTAAACTCAAAGTTGCGGTTGCTCTACCCTACGAACAGCAAGGTGAACAGATGACATACAACTACACAACGGATCAACTTCAAGATCTGGACTCTGCTCACTATCTGCACCCTTTTACCGACTACAAGAAATTGTTAGAAGAACGCAGTCGAATCATTGTTCGGGCGGATAACATCTATTTGTGGGACAGTGAAGGTAAGCGTTACCTCGATGGTATGGCAGGGCTCTGGTGCGTCAACGTCGGTTACGGACGCAAAGAAATTGCGGATGCAGCCTACGCGCAGATGCAGGAGCTGCCTTACTACAACAGCTTTTTCAAAACAGCGAATCCACCAGCTATTGAATTGTCTCGTCTCGTTTGTTCATTGGCTCCTGAACAGATGAATCATGTGTTTTTTACGGGTTCCGGGTCGGAGGCGAATGATACGGTTGTCAGAATGGTTCGCAGATACTGGGATCTAAAAGGCAAACCGGACAAAACCGTCATTATCAGCCGCCACAATGCTTACCACGGCAGTACTGTTGCTGCTGCCAGCCTTGGTGGTATGAAAACCATGCACGCCCAGGGTGGCCTGCCTATCCCGGATATTGACTATATCGGTCAGCCCTATTGGTTCCAGGAAGGCGGTGATCTGTCTCCGGATGAATTCGGTGTAAAGGTCGCGGATGAATTAGAGCAGAAGATCAGGGATGTCGGTGAGGGCCGTGTTGCTGCGTTCATTGCTGAACCCATTCAAGGTGCCGGGGGCGTCATTATCCCGCCATCGAGTTACTGGCCCAGAATCCAGGAAATTTGTGATCGACATGAAATCCTGTTGGTAGCGGATGAAGTAATTTGTGGGTTTGGCCGAACAGGTAAGTGGTTCGGATGTGATTATTATAATATTCGTGCTGATCTGATGCCGATTGCCAAAGGGTTATCCTCAGGATATTTACCCATCGGCGGGGTGCTGGTTAGCGACAATGTGGCCGACGTTCTGATCGAGCTCGGAGGCGATTTTAATCACGGGTTTACCTATTCAGGACATCCTGTAGCTGCTGCCGCCGCCATCGCCAATCTAAACATTTTGATTGATGAAGGGATTGTTGACCGGGTTGGAAATGAGACTGCACCGTATCTTGCGAAAAAATGGCAGGAGCTTGGTGATCATCCGCTTGTCTGCGAAACAAGAAGTGTGGGTTTCCTGTGCGCATTGGAAATTGCAAAGAATAAGGAAACCCGAGAATTTTTTGATAACAGAGGTGATGTAGGTACGCTTTGCCGCGACGTTTGCTTTGACAATGGTCTGGTCATGCGAGCTATCGAAGATACCATGGTGGTGTCTCCGCCCCTGGTGATGACAATCGAACAGATTGATGAATTAGTCTCGCTGGTCCGGGTTTGTTTAGACGAAACAGCAATGAAGATCGGTGTTTGACACACTCAGGCGGGTTGTTGCTGGGTGATGCAATTTATGTTGCCACCACCTTTCGAGATTTCCAGACTGGCAACCTGGATCACTTCATGATCCGGAAATGTCGATCGAAATTGATAGCGCTTGCCGCACCAAAATCTGAATTATTGTAGATAATACGGGATGGCCGTGCCTTAAAACCTTTGATGCAGCCTGAAACTTCTACTGACATGTCAAATAGCTCTAAGCAACTGCTGACTGCACATATATCCCGGCGTCCCCGCGATTGAACCGCATGGGTAAGAACCAGCGGCGCACAGGTATACATTTCTCAGTCTGCCAAAGTTGTAAAATCCAGTGGCCGGATCGTCGCTGTAGTTTCGATCAAAGAACGTCTGACCCCCAGTAAGCATTGTGTGATCCAGGTTTCCACCGGGAAAATGAAAAAGTTGTTGCAGGTCGCGAGGAGTAAGGAGACGACTCCACACACAATCTTGCGGGTTCTCAACGTATTGAAGCACCGTATTCTTTACCTGATTTTCAATCTCAGGCAATTCTTCGCCACTTTTGCCAAGTGAGAGGTTTTTAATAAAGATGGCCAGACGATCAAACGGTTCCTTGTAGTTAAGTTGCCGCATGGCGCCGCCTTCGCAATAGATCTGCATATAACCCGGCTCATAAGCTACATCGTCATCGAGAACTTTTAAAGTAGCCTGCTCGTATGCATCTAGTGAATCAACGGAGAATATGAATCGGAATGCAGCATCGGAGTCTGACTCACTCGAGCCATGCTTCCAGACGACAGGGTTTCTAAAAATGAGATTCAGCTTTCCACTGCTGCCTCGGTATTGGAGGTTCTCTGACCTTTGAATTTCAGTTTCGTTTCCTACGAGCCGGCTGGCCGTTTTTGGGTCAGTGGCTAAAACCAGCTGGTCGTAATTTACTGTCTGTTCCTGGCCTTCTGTTTCATAGCATACGGTCCCCTTGTCTGTGTCAACTTCGTGCACGTGACTGGATATTTGCGTAACGACTCCGGCCTCGCTGTTAAGTTGTCCCAGCTCTTCGGTAACTCGCCAAATTCCACCTTCAACGAATCCATAGTAGCCATCAAAGATGGAACCTGAATCCATCATGGGTAATGTGAAAGCGGAATACGGATCGGTAAGTGACACAGGCCCACTTTCAGTAACGTTCATCGCCATGAACACCTTACTGCGATCAGAAGTAAAGTAATGATCCAATAGTGCCTTCGCGCTTCCGCTAATCCACAGGTCCGTTAGTGTCTTACCTAGCGTCGCGGTAGCATCGGACAGCGAAGGGGGGTTAGCCTCTCGATAACCCTTTTGCAGGAATCTAATAACTCGAGCTCCATCCGCACGAAATGCCTCGACGTTGCCGCGCTCACCCCATTTTTTTGCAAGTTCCCTATCCAGCACTGCCGGATCACGAAAGATCCAGGTAGCTTCACTATCGTCTGGAAAGTAAATAAGCTTGGGATGTGTTGGCACAAAGGTCTGCAATCGTGCGGCCAGCCCCGTCTGTTGGAACACGAAGTCCTGCATTAATCCGAGCACAGATGCGCCTAGTGCATAGGCCTGGCTAACACCGTCGATATTTGCAACTGCCGACACGCATGCGCCCCCGACCCGGTCTGCTCGTTCGATGAGGGTGACCTGGCAGCCGCCTCGTTGCAGATAGTTCGCAGCGACCAGGCCGTTTATACCCGCTCCAACAACCACAACATGTTGTTTACCATTCATTGATTCAATACCATCTCTAAAGAAACACGCGTTACTAGGTCACTAAGCGTCATGTGCCTGGGGTTTTGCATCTGCGCCAATGCTCAACATTGTGGTGTTATGCTAAGCATGCATTGTTCAGCACCAGTTTTCTAGAACACTTCTGAGGGGATCCGTCGTGGCCAACACAGCTACACTCAAGGGCCTTGCCAATCCATTTGATGATTGGCGATCTATTGGCGTCGCTATATTTATAGCCCTGGTGGGATACACCGTGATGGTGACTGTTCCCGTACTTAGCACCGCCCTGGTGCATAAGGTCGGCTTCACCGAAGAACAAGTTGGACGCATTTGGGGTGCTGATCTGGGCGGCTTATCACTTGGCGCTATCATAGCTGCGATGCTCGTCGCTCGAATGAACCGGCGGCACCTGGTCTTAATAGGCGTGGGTCTGTCTATTGCTGCCAATGCCTTGTGTAGGTTCTTTACCGATTATGAGATGGTTTTAGCACTTCGCGTCTTAGCGGGTGTAGGTAGCGGTATTTTCACGGCTGTTGCTGTAGTGACATTGGGAGGCACGACAAATCCGACGACTGCCTATAACCTGGAACTCGTCGGATTCGCTTTCTCCACGGCTTTAGAGTTGAATTATTTACCGCAGCTAACCATGAACGAGATCTACCTGTTTTTTATGATATTGAGTGGTCTTTGTGCCGCCCTCGTTTTCTGGATACCAGCGAGACCGCTTAATGAGGAACAGCTCGCCGAGCTGGAAAAACACCAAACGATTCACGAGAATTGGCGTGTGCCGAAAATCATGCCATTGCTTTGCCTGATCGCTATCTGCTTTACCTATATTAATATTGGCGGATATTTTACCTATATTGAACTGGCTGCTCTTGCAGATGGTGTATCCCAGGAATGGACAGGTTCCGTTCTGACATGGTCGTCTTTCTTGGGGATCGTGGGTTGTCTGATCGCATTCGTGTGTACACGATATGGCCTTTTCAAGCCCTTGTTTTTCTCCCTGATCACGATGGCGGTAGTAGTCGCTATGCTCGCCTTAGGAATTAACGATATCAATCTTGCTGTCAGTCTATTTGGATTCATGACGCTATGGACATTTGTTGATGTTTACCAATCAGCGATGGTCGCCCATATGGACCGAAGCGGGTCTCTGGTTGCGTTGCTGCCCAGCGTTCAGGGTTTTGGCCAATTCGTCGGTCCTAACATCGCCGCGTCAATTGTAGGCGCCGGATTAGGTTATCCAATTATGTTTGTTGTCAGTGGCAGCATGGCTCTTGTTGCGTTGGTCCTCTACATGGGCGTGTCGCTCTACATGCACAGACGAAAACCGGTACTCGCTGAGGCCATTTAAAGGAATACTGAGAGAGATCGAAGAAATTCTTCTCAAGCGAGTTTGGGGGAAAGTCGGAAACATTCCTGTCAGGTGTGCTGGTGTTTCATGTTGCGCCTCTTTGTTGCTCAGGAGATGATAATATTCCAACAACACGGGGGCATCTGCGTGAGTTTTCAAAACCGGCTCAATGTGGCGATCTGCGCCTTTATCGGTTTCTTCTGCGCACTCTCAGCCATTAGCTTCCATTCCTTTGGGATCAAGACCTGCTGATGAAGTCAGCCAGCGGGCTGAAGACCCGTGCCTATTTTGGTAGCGGTGGCGTTGTCTACGGTGTCATTGGCAATGCGCACTACTTTACCCTCGTTTTTTACAGTCAGGTTCTGGGGTTAGCGCCAGGGTTGGCCGGTATGGCGTTGGCCATCGGCCTTGTTATCGATGCTGTTACCGATCCGTTAGTCGGTTATTTATCTGACAATACGCGGTCACGACTAGGCCGGCGGCATCCGTATCTTTATGCGTCGATTATACCACTGGCAGCGTCGTACTTTTTACTGTGGCATCCACCACAAACACTCCAGGGCGACTGGGAACTTTTCATCTGGCTGCTAGCAGTAAACGCATCGCTGCGTTTCTCCACGACGCTTTTTCTGATCCCCGCGTACGCCCTGCTCGCTGAGATTACCAGCGACTATGAGGAGCGCACCCGATTGCTGACCGTATATCACGCGGTACTATCGGTGGTTGGTAATGGATTCTCTGTATTGATGTACGCCATCTGGTTGGTGCCAACCGCGCAGTATGCAGACGGGGTGCTAAATGTAGAGGGCTACAAGGTAGCCGGTGTTTATGGCGCGCTGATGATCGCCGCTGCAATACTCATATTCACCGTTGGTTTGCACAAATTTGTTCCTCGTTCCAGGCAACTGGCAATTCAACAGCCAATCAGCCTGAAGCAATTCTATATACAAGTGCGTGACGTCATTTCCAACAAGGCCATGCGCGTGATGATCGCATCGGGTATGTTGTATTACGCTGGCTCGGGTACCTACCGTGTGATGTGGGTCTATATGTACAGCTATTTCTGGGAATTTACGAGCCGCCAGATCTCGCTCATCGTTATACCGATGGCGTTGGGGGGATTACTGCTACCGCCTATCCTCGAACGTTTCGCTATCGGCAAAGAAAAAAAGTTTGTTGCGATGTTCGGTCTGATGGGCGCCATCGCAACCAACTTACTGCCGATCGCGCTGCGTTTACTGGGATTCTGGCCAGAAAACGGATCGGACGCGCTGTTCTGGACCATGTTGTTCATTGGTTTTTTCGAAACCGTCTTGTTTCTGTTCTTTGACGTTGCATGGCGATCAATGACTGCGGACATTACGGAGCAGACCCAAATCGAAACCGGCCGTCGCAACGAAGGGGTGATTTCCTCAGCCGTTACATTTTGTGCGAAGTGCGCCGATGCTATTGGCTCATTACTGGCAGGGACGTTGCTGGCGATCATCGCGTTCCCGACGGAGACAGGTGTTGGCGACGTCGCCGACGCGACTATATTTAATCTGGGCCTGATTTATGGTCCGCTGATTGCGGCGATTTGGCTCAGCGCATGTTATGCAATATCGCGCTACAACATCAGCCGGTTACATCAAGCCGCCATTGTCGCAAGATTAGAAGATTCCTAATCGTCATTGGCGATCCAGCTGCCGTCCGGATTCTGGTAAGACCCAAGGGTTCGATGCATGTTGTATCCCATCAGGTCGCGAATCTTTTTCGAATGCTTGTCTGCAATCTCACGTGGCACATTGAGATACTGATTTTCTTCCTGGCGCAGCCAGCCTAACGCATAAGTATTGATCAGACCTGTTCGCGGCGCGGGGGAACGATTAGCACCTCCACCGTGTAAAGTAGCGCCCAGATAAAAGAGTACCGAACCTTTCGGCATGACGGCTTGCTCGATGTCGAGTTCCTTTTCGATTTCCTCAGGGGTATAGCGGTGTATGTTGTACTCCCGGTGACTGCCGAGCACCACTCGAGTTGCGCCGTTTTCTTCGGTGAAATCATCTAAGGCCCACATCGCACTGATCTGTAGCGGCATGCCGGGAATACGGACAGGATAGATGCCGTCATCGGTATGCAGGTATTGGTCTGTCTCGCCGGGATAAATTTCGATTGCAGTTAGACTGCCGATTCGATAGTTCAAGCAGTGCGGAAGAAGAACTGTGTCACACACGTCCATAATACGCGGATGCGCGACGACCTCAGGCGAGGTTGGAGACCACCTGAGAATCCCGCTGGCTCGTAACGTTTTATAGCCATTGAAGTCACTCTCGTCAGCGCGACCTTGTGTATCAAAGGGATCACGAAGTTCCGCTCGAATTGCGTCCGCAATCTCATCAGATACCTGGTTGGTAACGACAGCGGCGCCATCTCGTTTAAGCGCGGCAACAACATCGTCGGAGTCTGCATTGGTTTTGAAGTATTCCAGTGGCATGCTTTTCCCTATCTGAATGATGTCAGTCGACGAGGTCTTCGTGAGTTGCTGATCATGTACCCAAAGCTCCATATTCTCAAAGAGCACGGAAGAGATAAGGCATAACTTAGGCGCCGTTACGTATTTCAACGAGCAAACATTTGGCCAGGACAAGGTAGTGAAGCACCCTTTTTGTGATTATCCCGGGTTTGTGGAAGGACTTTTACGTCCAACGCTATCGTTTGAGGAGGCTGTGCAACAAACACCACTGAGCGAGAACGGCAAAGAGCAATTGCTGCGGGTCTTAAAGGGCGGTCAGCATGGTGCTCATCGGCTGGGCGAATGCACGGCCAGAACTCGGCCCACATGTGCCCAGCGCCGGACTATGCGGACTATCGGACCCCGATTCGCGGCCTCTACAGCGCATCGAGCGGCACCCATGCAGGTGGTGGTGTTAATGGCATCTCGGGCCTCCAGACTTTTCGCCAGGCGAAGCGAGACGGCGCGCTGCACCGGCTGTCGAAAAATCTGAGGTAACATGTCGGCATGTGATCTCATTGTGGTCCTTCTGCGCGCGAATCGTCTTTTATCCCGACCTATAGGCTTTATAAGCCCTATTCACCAATGATGCTACACTCGCTCCAGACGACGCGACTCTGGCGACGGATTTAGGCCGGGTGTCGCGATTGCAACAACAGGCCGCGATCGCGGATCTTAAGGGGCAGGGGGAATAGTGATGGTTAATTCTAATAAAAAGCAAATCTTGTTAAAAATGACACCGATTAGGCGCGCGGTGCTAACGGCTATGGGAGCAACCATTGGCGTTACATCTGCTCCTGCTGTAGTGGCGCAGCAAGGTGCAGTGATTGAAGAAATCATCGTCACAGCTCGGAAGCGGACTGAAAGTCTACAAGACGTTCCTATAAGCGTTATGGCGTTCAGTGGGGACGATATTGTGAAACAAGGCATTAAGTCTCTTGAAGACTATGCCCGTCTTATTCCAAGCCTGACCTATTCATCCTGGCTCCCTGGCAGTTCCATGGTAATTTTTCGGGGCGTAACCGTCACCGCGGATGCCTTCAGCGGCACTTCCTCTGCGGCAACGTATTTTAATGAAATGCCAATCACGTCCCAGGGAGCGAACCCTGAAGTCTCGCTGGTCGACATGGAGCGCCTGGAAGCGGTGTCCGGCCCACAACCAACGACTTACGGTGCGAGTGCGCAGTCCGGTGTCTTGAAATTCGTCACCGCCAAGCCGAATCTTTCGGAATTCAGCGGCTATTTAAATATCTCCGCCTCAACCATGGAAGAGGGTGACTCCGGTTACGATTTTCAAGCTGTGGTAAACATTCCAATTATTGAAAATAAATTCGCGGTTCGTCTCGTTGGTTATCAGTCGGAAGAGGGTGGTTATGTTGACAATATATCCGGCTCCAGCGCCGATACCCATGACTGGGACCCTGTATGGGCGGCCGCCCCTGCAGCTTATTCTTACCCTGGCGGATTTGACGATATAGCCCGTGTGACGAAATCCAATGCCGATGTTGCAGAAGACGATATCGGGGCTATTGAAACGACAGGTTTCCGTCTCACGGCTGAATGGCAGCTGAATGATGACTGGTCGGTCACCGGCATGTATCAATACCAGGATACCGAAGTGGACGGTATCCCAAGCTGGAATCCAGGGCAGGGTGATCTCAATCAGATTCGCTTTAAGAAAGAAACCAAAGATGACGATTGGTATATAGCTACATTGGTCATCGAGGGCGATCTGGGTTTTGCCAACTTCACATCGGCAACGGGCTACATGGAACGAGATGTCGCTTATGATCTCGATTCATCGACCTATCTCCACCAGTTCATGGGTATTGGCGGCGTCTATTATAATATGTTTGATATCGCGTATTTCGGTGCGGGCACACCCGGCGTGGCGTACTCCACGTACACCTATAGTATTCCCGCCTATAACGGGTCAATCACCGGGTGGACTCCAGGTCCAGGCGCGTATACCTACTATATAACAGAACTTACCGACAATACGTCGCGAATGACTGATGAGTTCAATACCAAGCGTTTCTCACAGGAACTGCGATTGACGTCCAAAGAAACAGGTCAGCGTTACCAATGGATGGTCGGTGGTTTCTACGAGAAGTTTGAAAGTGACTACGTCTTCAGAGCTTTGGCTGATGGCTATGGCGACAGTATCGCGGGACAAATCATCGAACAAAAAGATGGTTTTGTAGTCCGCAGCCCTGGTCAATCCTGGTACGGCGTTGGTGAGTCGGAAGAAACACAATGGGCAGTTTTCGCTGAGTTTGGTTTTGATATCACTGAAAAACTCAATGTTCTTTTTGGTGTTCGTTACTTTGATGCCGATACAGATAATACAAATCTGACCCTGAATGCTGATGGTACACAAACGCAAAACTGTCTCGAAGATGCTGTGGGTGATTGCCTCATTTCGGCGAGCAATGTGACGCAATTTAATAGGGTTGGTACTTCTGGAGCAACTAACTCAGCTAATGACACTGATACGTTGCCGTTATTGACACTCACCTATGTGCCCAATGCTAACATCCTGGCCTACTACACACGGTCTGAGGGCTTCCGGACAGGTGGGACGAATATCGTTCGTGCGGTCAGTACAGCGAGCAATAAATATGATGCCGATAAACTCATCAACAATGAGATTGGTCTGAAAACAACCCTCATGGACGGTCGCCTGGTTTTGAATATGTCTGCCTATCAGATGACATGGGAAGACATGCAGCTAGTGGCCGCTGATCCGACCATAGATTTTGGTTGGGGCCAGGTTACGGTGAACGCTGGTGAAGCTGAGATTAATGGTTTTGAAATGAACTTTGCTTATCTAGCCACCGAGAGGTTGAAATTTGACGGCTCCTTAGCCCTCACTGATGCTGAAGTGACTAAGGGCGCATCGATCGGTGATGACATTGTTGTCTCGGATGGTGAGGAACTGCCTCTATCACCAGATGTGAAAGCCTCCCTTGGCGCCGAATACAGCTTCCCGGTAGCGAGATTTAATGCTCAAGGTTATGTGCGCGTTGATTATAGCTACATAGACGAGCAAACGAACGCGACTCAAGGGTCTACGTTGTTGACCAGCAGTACTCTCCTACGGGGGAATATTACTACGATGGATTCCTATTCGCTGACGAACTTGTCAATTGGCATGGAAAATGAGTCCTGGGGCATAAGCCTGTCGGTGAGTAACGTTGCGGATGAGCGTGCTATTACATACGTGCCAACCCGTTGGACAGATGGCCGGCTCTATTCTGTACGTCCACGTGAGGTCACTTTGAGCTTCAGAAAATATTTCAATTAAATTCTGTGCAACGAGTAGGAAACCGGTATCTATGGCCAGGGTATGAAATACCACTGGCCTGCTCCTAAACATTCGGGTTTCTCGAGCATTGCTCGAACCGGAATTAGGAGTTAAGGATTACCCCGGTACGGTACTGCACTCCTCTAGCAGATTCTGGCAAGTCCGGTAATATACTCCTGAACCAAGCGACCTCCGCTGGGTAGTTCGCCGCTGAGTCATAATCAGACTATTCGGGTGGGTCATTTTTCGGTACTCGACAAACAGCTTAGGGCCGAGGGAGAAATTAGGGCAAGAAAATGGATATTGGCGTACCTATCAAGGACTGGGGTGAGGTAGACACAACTATCTTGCGCGAGGCCGTGTTAAACCAAGACGATCTTGCCTGGGACGAAGACGACCGACGACAAGATGACTATGACGTCCACAGGCAGACAAAATCGATAGTGGTTCTGTTCGCCTCACTGTCATGGCCTCGGGTAACCATTACCCGTGAAAAGGGCTGGGACCGTATTGCAGACGCTGCCAACCCCATTATGGCTGAGATTATTGAGCGGTTTTATTCACCAGGGGGAACGATTATCCGCGCTGTTGCTGCAAAACTCGCTGCTGGGGGAAATATTACGCCACACATTGACTCACTGAAGTCGTTTGCCTACGGCCACCGCATTCACATCCCCGTTACCACCAATAACCTTGTAAGGTTCATGATTGATGGGCGCCCCTATCGCTTTGAGGTTGGGAATGTCTATGAGATTAACAATCAAATGACCCATAGCGTCATGAATGCCGGTAAAGAAGACCGCATCAGTTTCATCTTTGATTATATTCCGGCCGATGTTGCCAAAAAACAGAATGCAGTTTTTGTGAATGGTTAAACTTGTCGCCACCTCTGTAGTCAGAGGCAGCCGTCAGGGCGAAAGCCATGGCGGTGTCTATATCGTCGATCTTGAAGAAGAACGTCTTTATCAACCCATCGACTGGAACACAACGGATATTGACTGGCAAGGCCGTGGTTGGGATCGGGGTCTCAGGGGTATCGCATTTTATAAAGATCGTGTTTTTGTTGTCGCCAGCGACGAGTTATTTGAATACACCCCAAACTTTGAGCTCGTTGCTTCTCACCGCAATCATTACCTCAAACATTGCCATGAAATTTGTGTCCATGAGCATCACCTCTTCATTACCTCTACGGCTTTTGACACAATTCTCGCATTTAATTTGAAAAAGAATACCTTTGACAAAGCCTTTATGGTGCAAACTGACGGTCGCAATCTCTCGATGGGCCAGTACAACCCAAACAGTGACGAAGGCCCACTGCCAATGAACAAATTGCATATCAACAATATTTTTTGCGAAAAAGGTGGCATGTATATCTCGGGTCTAAAGACAGGAGGATTGCTGCTTTACAATGGTAAACGAATTGGCATTAGCACCACATTGCCGACCGGGGCGCATAATGCGCGCCCCTTCCGGGAGGGCATCCTTTTTAACGATACTGAAAGCAACAAACTGCGTTACGCCACACCCGCCGGGAAGGATGATTGCGCTTTTGATGTGCCGATGTATCCGAATGCGGATCTCCTGAACACCGAGATGGATGATTCACGCATCGCCCGCCAGGGATTTGGCCGCGGATTGTGCGCCATAAGCGATACTTTGATCGCCGCAGGTTCATCCCCTTCAACTATCGCGCTTTATGACCTCGATCAGAAAAAAGCGGTAAGGACCATCAATATTTCGATGGATATCCGTAATGCCATTCACGGCCTTGAAGTATGGCCGTACTATTAAGAGGGTATTAAGCCGGTATCTTCGGCCGCTCGAGATGGTCCGGAAGTTTCACTAAGACATCTTCTAAAATTAGTATCAGCTCTGCCAGCTCTGTTTCATAGCGCTTCCATGAGTTCACTGATTTATTGTAGATTGGTTGTCGCACTTGTTCAGAGCTTGCCGTCTTCACGGCACGCTCTGTTTCGTAGAAACGCAGAACCTGATCCTCCCACTTAAGTCCGCAATATTCGATCATTCGCCGTGCCTGATGCTCTTGATCAGCCACGTTATCTTCATACTGAACTCGCAGTACTTTTCCGGGTAGCACCTGATCCCAATGCTCCATCAGCCGAATGTAACTTTTGTAATACTGGCCAAGTTCAAAGAGATCATAGGAAAATGGCTGTCCCTTCGCAAAAAGCTGCTTGAAGGTGCCAAAACAAGAATCCAACGGATGGCGACGAGCATCAATCACTTTTGCGTTTGGCAAGATGAGGTGAAGAAACCCAATATACGGAAAATTGTTGGGCATTTTATCCGTAAAGTAAGGTGCGCCCTGACGGTGGTGAAATGTTCTCTCGATATACTCTTTACCTAAATCCTCAATGCTATCAGTATCTATATCGACTAAAGATTCCGGGAATCTCAATTTATCAAATCTATTCTGGCCGGTTTTGTTCCCTAGGAACATGAGGTCTGACAATTCTGCCGTGCCATCGACCTGGGAATGGCTGGAAAGAATTTGTTCGATCAATGTTGATCCAGAGCGCGGCAACCCCACGATTAGGATCGGTGCAGGGTCAGAATACCCGAATGATGCCCGCTCCTCGAAAAACTCCGGCGTAAATGTTTCGATTATCTTGTCTGCTTGAGCAACATATTCAACGGGGTCAAAAATGACGTTCTTGCGTTTTATCGCACCTCCTCGGGTGTAATATTCAAACGCTTCTGGATAGTGTTTTTTATCTTCGAAATACTTGCCTAAGGAGTAACAAAAGTGCAACTCCGATTCATCAGTGAGCTCCCCTGAGTCAAGTTGAGTCTGCATGAATTCGACTTCATCAGGGTCAAAGCGAAAGGTTTTTAAATTCGCAAGGCTCCAATATATTTCCCCAAGATCAGGGCGCACCTTAGCGGATGCCCGATACGCACATATGGCGTCGTCCAGATCACCCATGGTCTTCAAAACATGGCCTTTACTGAGCAAGGCGCTCGCAGAATCAGGTCTAATGGATAAGGCTTTGTCAAAGGCGACAAGTGCGCGTTCTTCCTTGCCCCATGCCAATAATAGATTACCCAAACTGCTATACCACTCTGCATTCTCAGGCTCCAGGGACATCGCTTTTTCTAATGCTTCGACAGCTTCCTCAAAATGACCTTGCTCTTTTAAGGACACACTTAGGGCGCTCCATGCAACTGCGAAGTCGGGAGCAAGTTCCACGGCTTTACGTAAGAAAGCTTCTGCGTCATTAAAAACATCCTGGGCCAGGCAGATGCCAGCCATCGAAGTCAGGGCATTAACATCGTCTGGGTCCTCCCGCAGTATTTGCTTCACAGTTTGGCGCGCCTCATCGTGCTTGCCTTCTACTTGAAGCTTCTTCGCTTCTTGCAGTTGTTGCCAATGAGGGTTGAGCTCAAACATGCGATCCCGTGTTTTTTTAGATTCTTCATCATTGCCTTGCATCGTTTGAAGACGTGTAAGCTTCAAATGAACGGTTTTGTTGTTCGGATCGAGCTTTAAAGCTGTCTGCAGGGATTCCTCCGCCTCATCTAATCGTCCTACCGAAGCCAGAGCCAGGCCATATTGCTCGTGACCACCGGCAAGCTCGGGGGCGTTTTTGACGGAATTCGATAGGTATTTTAAGGCTTCCTCGAATTTGCCTTGCCGCATCAAGGCGACCCCCAACACAAGCAATAGATTTGGGTCGTTCGGATGATCTCCCAAAATACGTTGCGCCAGGGCTTCCGCCTCAACGGGTTTGCCCTGTTGAATACAACCCACAATCTTGTCAAAGGTGTCGCGTAGTCGATTTGCTTCCGAAGAGTCCATTTAGTCTCACTTTGTCCTATGCTTAGCCAGTATTATGCTCGCCCGTCTGGAAAACCCTGTACTCCAGAAGACATTTAGTGCTTTCAGGCCAGCACACTCAGCCAACCCCGTATCGTGTTAAGTATATTGACCAGCGTTTTCTTGCGCAACGGTACCGGTGCACTGTAATAGCCCTAATGTGGCGGGTCTTTTCCTTCCCCCTCTCTCCCGGGATATAATCAGCTCATGACGAAATCAGAAATCCTTGGGTACTTGAAAACAAATCGGGATGTGCGTGGCGGTCAACGTGAGTAACGCGGAAGTGACGAGTGTCCTGTTCACGAGCAGCGCGCAGGACACAAAGGAGTCAGAGTACGTGGTTGAAAACGATAAGCGGTTCTTGTTGACATACCCTAACCTTAAAAATTCTGAAGGTGAGGTTTTACTAACGAATGATCACGTCATTTTGCAACGGCTTGTCGTGGGCCCTGGGGAGTGGGAAGGCATCCACAGTCATCCCGGTAACCAGATTTATGTACACATCAGGGGCGGAGAGTGGTCTGGCAGGCTGGGTGGTAAATCCGAATATTCAGCCATTGTCGAGGAGGATGGGGCGGTGGGCTGGGTGGATGCAATTCCACTCAGCGCAAGACACGATTCCGGCAACACCGGAGACACCCCTATCGACCTGATTTACGTGACCCTGAAGGGCGATGTGCCGATTGCTCCTGAGGTCCGGCATGTACCGCAAATTTACCCCAATATCCCGCTGAAACTATTGCTGGAAAATGACCGGGTGATCGTACAGCGGGTGCAGATTGAGCCGGGCCAGTGGACAGGCATCCACAGTCATCCCGGCAACCAGGTCTTCATCCACATCAAGGGCGGCATCTGGTCAGAGCGCCTCGGTGGCGTGCAATCCCAGCCTTTACCGTTTTTTGAAGCTGGCTCAGTGGGCTGGAGGGGTGCCGTCGAACATAGTGAGGCGCATGAAGTAGGCAACACCGGTGACACGACCATTGACCTGGTCTTGGTTACCATCAAGTAAATCAAGACGGGAGTTTCCTATGAGCAAGCAAACTTCCCAGACGGGACATGCCATCCTGTGCAAATTCCTCGTAATGGCGCCATTGCCCTATGGAGGACGTGTACATCGGTTTCGATACCTGACCGACGCTGGGTGTCATGACGGCCCGTTTTTGATTGTAAAACTCGAAACAAGCCGGTTCGCTTTCCAATCCGCAGAAATTGAGCAGCCCCTCGATTTGCTCGTCGGGTGAATTCACCAGTTCTTCGTAGTTTATTGTCTTGATTTGATTCGGATAGACGGACTGCCAGTGATCAATCATCTCGAGATATCCCTTGTAGTACTCATAGATACCATCAAACGAAGCGGAAAATTCGTTTGTGAAATTGAACAACTGGCGATAAGCGCTGATAGCGACATCCCTTGGATCTCGCCTCACATCAATAACGACAGTTTCCGGCATGATTCTTTTTGCCAGTCCGATGTGTAAGAAATTCTTAGGATTCTTATCGATGAAGAAGTCGCTGTCCTGCATTAAATAAGCGCTAGCCCCGCTGATGTATTGTTGTCTCAGGTCCTTTTTCTCATCTCTTGTCAATGACGATAGGCGCTTGAGATAGTCACCACTTATATTCATCCGCGATGCCATGTTGCCGAGCAATGGCAGTTCATCGGTTGCCTGGACTCGGGAATGAGAACTTAAGATCTGTTCGGTTAACGTCGTGCCGGATCGTGGCAGGCCAACGACCAGAATCGCGACGGGTTTCTCGTCACTTAGTGTTGGTTTTTCGTCGGCGCCTATGGTTTGAATCCCAGAAATAACCCGGTGGTATCGCTCTACATGGAATGGCTTGAGCCTGGCCTGTATTGCGTTGCCTTCGTCGTAGTATCGCATCGCGTCAGAGTAATTCTTGTCTTTCTCGGCGGCCCGACCGAGGGCGAATTGCAGCGCGGACAGTTGCGGCAAATCTTCCTGTCGCGACTCCATTTCACGGTTGATTTCTGCGATGTCATAGTCATCAAACGTATACGCCATGAGGTCCGCCAAAAACCAGTAACCTGTGCCTTTTCCATTGGTCGAATGTTCAATGTATTTTTTGTACTTCTCTGCGGCGCCCTTGCTGTTACCCATCGCCTTATAGAGATGACCCAGTTCCAAATAGGCGTTAGCGGCTTCGGGTCTGGAATTCACACAATCCATGAGGCACTGTTCAGCATCCTGCATTTTGAGAAGGCGAAAGTGCGAAATGCCCAGCTGAAAAAGGGATAAGTCATCCTGTATTTCCTCAAGCCTCGCCCACTCAAATGCCTGCGAAGCTTTTGAATAGAGCTCGCTTTCAAAGCAAGCATGGCCGAGCCGCTTTTGAAAATTGCCGCCGAACCTTTCCGGTTCCAGATCAAACAGCTTGTTGATGAAATCCACAGACTCTATTCGCTTGTGATTTTTCAAACGATGCTCAGCGCTAAGAATCAAAGCGTGGACATTGTCGGGCTCTTTTCGCAGAATTTTCTTCAACGTAAAATGTGCCGATGTGAGGCGGCCCTGTTGCAATAAGGATTCCGCTTCATCGATTCGGTTTTTCAGATCTTCGCTCATGGATATATTTTTACGATCCAAATCTATAGGCAATTGTTGCACTTGGCATCAATCAAAAGCCGTCTCGGCTCTGCTCATAAATTTTCGTTTATTTCCGCCTTTAGTTCAATATAATCAGTATCTTAAGTTAAGAACCCGGGCAGTTAGTCCGGTTTTAAAGCGAGTCCATCCAACTACAACCAGGAAATTTGACGCATGGTAAGCAATAGCGGAGAACACACCCACTCCTACTACGCAGCGAGTCGCAATGACCTGACGACCTACCCCGCTCTTGATGGTGAGGAGGAAACTGAAATCTGTATTATTGGTGGTGGTTTCACCGGTGTCGCTTGTGCACTGACCCTGGCTGAACGCGGTCACTCAGTAACCCTTTTGGAACAACATCGGATCAGCTGGGGCGCCTCGGGTCGCAATGGTGGCCAGTTGATTGGTGGCATCGGCGGCAGGCAGTTCCTTAGATCGAAACTGGGTGATGATGCGGTGTGGAAGCTGGATTACCGTGGTAACGAAATCATCCGGCAGCGTGTTGAAAAATACAACATCGATTGCGATCTGAAGCATGGCTACATTGGCGTTGCCGTCAAACCCCGCCAGGTGCGGGAATTAGGTGAGGACTACGAAGCGCATAAGGAAAGCGGCCATGGCGAACACGTACGCATGGTTGAAAGAGACGAAATGCCATCAACGGTGGGAACGGATGTGTTTCTTGGCGGCATGATCAACAACCTGAATGGCCACCTTCACCCCCTCAATCTTTGTGCTGGTGAAGCCCGGGCTGCCGCCGCCCTCGGTGTTTCCATTCACGAACAGAGCGAAGTTATCGGCATGGAGCACGGTGATAAGGTAAGGGTGCTCACTACAGGTGGCACAGTCATCGCCAACCAGGTGCTCATCGCCGGTAACGCATACCATCATCTGGAAAAAGCACATCTTTCCGGCCTGGTGTTTCCGGCAGGCAGCTTTATCCTTGCCACTGAACCGCTCAGCGAGGAGGAATTGGCTGTTGTTAATCCCCAAGATCTGGCGGTCTGTGATCTCAACCATGTATTGGATTATTACCGCTGTTCCGCTGATAACCGTCTCCTGTTCGGTGGACGTTGTAACTATTCTGGGAAGGAACCCAAAAGCATAAAAAACAGCATGCTACCGAGGATGTTGAGAGTGTTCCCGCATCTTGAAGGTAAGCGGATTGATTATGAGTGGGGAGGCCGAATCGGAATCGTCATCAAACGCATACCTCTACTAGGCCGCATCACCAACAACATCTTCTATTCCATCGGATATTCCGGCCATGGTGTTGCACCTACCCATGTGGCAGCAGAAATGATGGCTAATGCCCTTGAAGGTGACCTCGAGATGATAAAGGTCTACGAAAGTGTCAAACATTTTCGAATTCCATTCGGCCAGTGGTTTGGGAACCAGATTGTCAGCATGGGCATGCTCTACTACAGGATGTTGGATCGTCTATAACCATTACCGTTTCTGCGATACACGTCAGAACCCCTAGCTCACAGGTTCGCCAACCAATCTACACCTCGGAGCTTGAGCAGTGGAAGAATATTGCTAAGCATCTCGAGCCGCTGATTGAAGCACTGCGGCCGGAAATTTTGCAGAGATACCCAATCGGAGACTGAGACCCATGGCCAGCGGCGAAGGCACAATTTGCGAGCGAAACCCCAGGTGATTGTCTCGCACAAGCATCGATTTATCTTTTTTGCCGTGCCCAGAACCGGAACGCATTCCATGCGCGAAGCGCTGCGACCCTGTCTTGGAAAGGACGACTGGGAACAACAAGCGCTATTTGGACGCAGTTCGTCCCCAATCGCTGAGATTGCATGCATAGGCCACGGTCACATCAGCATGAAGGAAATTCGCTCCTTTCTACCTGAGGAAACGTGGCAGGAATACTTTAAGTTCGCCATCGTTCGCAATCCTTACGAGCGGTTCGTTTCCGTCTGCTCGTTCCTCAATCGAGACAATCCGGAGTTCAGCCAGCAACCACGCCGCTGGATGAAAGCAGCGATGACCCGACCAGGTTTTCGACAGCGTGTTCTGGTTCGCCCGCAATTCGAACAGTTGTGTGATGCTGGAGGTACACTTGCCATGGACTTTGTCGGGCGACACGAATCTCTACAGGCATCGTTTGAAGAAATTTTCTCACACATTGGGCTCGCGCCGCCTGCACTTGAGCGACGCAACACCTCGTCCCACATGCACCATGACGAATACTATGACGAGGATCTCCGCTCCTATATCGAGCGTTTCTATGCGCTGGATTTTCAGCAATTCAACTACGACCTGGAACGGCGATGAACGTGTCCAACGGCGCTATTGCGTGTCTTTCATATTGCAGAAATATCAGCCTGGCACAGATTCAGTACACTCACTGGCACATGGCTTTGAGTGAGGAAAAATACTAGGGAACCTCTGATTAATGTCGGTGTGCCGCATCACTTTTCCCGCGCAGACCCGGATGCTGGGTCCGCTTATGTAAGCTGACTATTCTCTGACAAAACTCATAGAATGCTATAGACGTTAGAATCGATGGAGGCCACCATGTCAAAGTACAAACGAAATCTAAAATTCCCTGCATGCCTGTTAGCGTTAATTGTCGCGGCGCCACTGGCCCTGGCAGAACCTGCCGGCGAGAACAAGCCCAATATCGTCTTAGTCCTGATGGACAATTTCGGTTATGGCGAAATTGGCGTATACGGCGGCGGTGTCACACGTGGCGCGCCTACACCCCGCATCGACTCTATTGCCGCTGAGGGGTTTCAACTGACCAATTACAATGTCGAGGCGGAATGCACACCATCCCGTGCCGCCCTGATGACCGGTCGCTATGGGGCTCGTACGCGACTACGCCCAGAGGGCCCGCCAAGAAGTTTATGGTACGGCATCAGTAAGTGGGAGATTACATTGGCAGAGATGCTCTCGGATTCCGGTTATGCGACGGGTATGTTCGGAAAGTGGCATTTGGGAGATACCGAGGGCCGTTATCCCACAGACCAGGGCTTCGATGAGTGGTATGGAATTCCCAATTCATCGGATCGAGCCTTCTGGCCCGATAGCGATAGCTTCCAGAAGGACGCTGGTGTCGAGTTCACTTACATCATGACGTCGAAGCGCGGCGAGACACCCAAAAAACATGAAGTGTATGACCGTGCCAAACGCACGACTATCGACCGGGAAATAACCGATCACGCCATCGATTTCATCAAGCGTATCGCCAAAACCAAGAAGCCTTTTTTCGCCTATCTGCCCTATACGCAAACACACGAACCGGTCGACGCTCATCCCGACTTTAAGGGCAAGACCGGAAACGGTAGTTTTGCTGACGTACTGGCGCAAACCGATGTCTATGTGGGCGAACTCTTAGATACGGTTGATGAACTGGGGCTCAAAGACAACACCATTTTTATCTTTACCTCCGACAATGGGCGCGAAGGCATTAAAAGATCATTTGGATCCACCGGAATCTGGCGAGGAACAATGTTTTCTCCCTATGAAGGATCCTTGCGCGTACCTTTCTTGATCCGCTGGCCTGGGAAAATCCCCGCCAGGCGAGTGTCAAACGACATGGTACACACGATAGATTTGTTTCCCACATTGGCAAATTTTGTCGGCGGCGATATCCCGCAAGATCGCACCCTAGACGGTGTTGACCAATCTGATTTCCTGATGGGTACGGCAAAGAAATCAGCGCGCGAGTCCATGGTCATCTACCTCACCAGCGAGCTATTTGGTGCGAAATGGCGCAATTGGAAAATCCTTCTCAAGGAACTCGATGATGACTATGCGATCAAGAACATTGCCTATCCATCAATCTACAATCTAATCGTAGACCCAAAAGAAGAAGAACCTGAAAAATTCTATCTCGATGACACCTGGGTAGACGCCCCTTTATGGAAAGTGATAGAGGAACACCAGGCATC
>Ga0066376_10000098_pt1 | contig 68920 bp, 61 predicted proteins | sample Knorr_S15_td_Bot_FD_77009 | JGI IMG/M metagenome (GOLD analysis project Ga0066376, IMG submission 77009) | Marine microbial communities from Southern Atlantic Ocean transect - Knorr_S15_td_Bottom_ad_5009_LV_A | ecosystem: Environmental > Aquatic > Marine > Oceanic | place: Southern Atlantic...
AAACGCCCCCCAAGGCCTTGAGACCTCGGGGGGCTTCTCGTTCCGCCAGAGCGGGAAACCGGACTCGAACCGGCGACCCCAACCTTGGCAAGGTTGTGCTCTACCAACTGAGCTATTCCCGCCTGTTTTTCCGGTACCGAACCTAGAAGAAACATTTAGGGCGGTCAATGGCTCCCGCAGGTGGGGAACAAGTTCCTCAGCACCCCGTAAACCCTTATGTTCTGCGGTTATTCGGCCCAAAAGGGCCCTTGTCCCGACCCGCTCCCCACTACTCGGTCAACATGCGCCGTAGGCTGGTTTTCGCACTCGTGTTTTTCGCCCTCTCCGTGGGAGATGCGGGCGATGTGGTCGCACAGGTGGCCGACGAAACCCTCGTGCCGCGAGGACGTCTCAGACTCCAGTTCAACCCGTCGTTCACGTCCTGGGGTCAGCGCTTCGGCGAGTACTCCGAGGCGGGCACGCTCACGAGCGGAAAGGAGGCGCTGGGGTCGGACCTGACCGACGAAGCGGGGACGGGCCTCTTCCCCGCCGTCGCGGACCTGGAGAGTCACCTGCGGGCCCTTTCTGGGAATGCCTCATACTCCGGGGTGCTGGGCGCCACTAGTGGCCGTGTGAGTCAGGACGTAACCCGCATCGACCTGGGCGCCCAACTCGGCGTCTTCGATTGGCTGACCGTGGGCGTCGTGCTGCCTCTCGTGAAGACGCACACATCCGTGGACGTCGCGGTGCGCCAGAACGGCGTGGCGAGCGACCTGGGCCTCAATCCCGCGGTCTCGGATGCCAGCGCGGTTGCCAGCTTCCTGAACGCGCTTTCCACCCTGTCCGCCTCCGCGTCGGCACAGGCGGGGACCCTGTGCGCGGTCGACCCGGCAAGCGTCGCTTGTAGCGACGCCCAGTCACTCGCTGATCGGGTGAATGCCTTCCACGCCTCCTCGGAGGGCGCATATCTGGCCTCGGCCTTCTTCCCGTTGGAAGGAAGCGCGATCGCCCAGTCGCTATCCGACGTCGCGACGGCGCTCGACGGCGACCTGAGTGAAGCGGGGCTGGGCGGGATCGGCGGTACGATGTTGTTCGCGACCGACCTGCTCTCGGAGGAGTCGCTGGCCGATGCTCCGACAACCAATGGCTTCGGCATTCAAGGCTCGCGCCTGGAAGGGCTCAATACGCACTGGGCGCTCGGCGACGTCGAGGTGTCCGCCCTCGCCCACATTCTCGACGGTGAGGTGCGAGACTCGGGCGCCGTCGCCCCGGGCATGAGCTATTCGCTCGCGGGTGGCCTGATGGTGAGGCTCGGCACGGGCTCGGTGGACCAGCAGGACGTGTTCCTAGACCTCGGCACGGGTGACGGTCAGATGGACATCGAAGCCCGCCTGCTCGCATTCGTTGGCCTGGGCCCCCGCCTGGGCGTGCACGTCGCGGCCCGTTACGGCATGCAGCAGTCCTTGGATCTGCTGCGGAGGGTCGCCCCTCCGGAGCTCGTGATGGCTCCGGCGCATACCGTTCGCGCGGTACGTTGGAGCCCCGGAGCCTACCTGGGTATCGATCTCGCTCCGCAGTGGCGCCTCTCGCCCACGCTTTCGATACTCGGGAGCTATGGGCTCTACGCCAAAGGGGACGACTCGTACCAGATGTTGGGAGACGATCCGGAGGGATCCCCGCCCGCCGATGTCGGCGACCTCGAACGGGAGAGTGGGGTGACCGTTCACCGCGCCGGCCTCGGCCTCCGCTATTCGACCGTCGAGCCCTGGCGCGCGGGCGAGACATCGCGCCCGCTGGAGATGCAGCTGCGCGCGGTCTACTCGATCGCGGGCAGCGGTGGCCACACGCCTGTTGCGACGCGGATCGAGTTCGGTATTCGACTTTTCAGGGGCATTTGGGGCGGCAGCCCCGCGGCGGCCACCGCTTCGGATACATCTCTCGGGGCGGGGCGCTAGGCGCCCAGCAGTTCTCTGGCGTGCTCTCTCGATGCCGTCGACTCGGGGTCGCCACCCAGCATGCGCGCAATTTCCTCGACTCGCCGCTCGCCCGTTAGGGCTGTCACGGTCGTAGCCGTGCCCAGAACGCTCTGCGACTTCTCGACCAGCAAGTGCCCGCTTGCCCGCGAAGCAATCTGCGCGAGGTGGGTCACGACGAATACCTGATGCCGGGCCGCGACGTCGGCCAGCTTGTTGGCCACTGCCGTCGCCACGATGCCGCCGATGCCGGCGTCGATCTCGTCGAACACGAGCACGGGAACGTCGTCGACGTCCGCGAGGATCGACTTGAGCGCCAGCATCACCCTCGACAACTCGCCACCGCTCGCTATGCGGGCAAGCGGCATCGCTTCGAACCCTGGGTTGGGAGAGACGAGGAACTCCACGCTCTCGGAGCCGCCGCTACCAGTCTCATCGTGCCCGTGCAGCACAACCTCGAATGAAGCGCCCACCAGGCCGAGATCGGGCAGGACGTCACGAACCGCATGGGCGAGCCGTGCCGCCCCCTCTTTTCTCAGCGCGCTGAGTCGCGCCGACTCCTGGTCGAGCTCCTGGCCCGTGACGAGAATGTCGCGACGTAGCATCGCCAGGTCGTGATCGGAGTCGTCGAGCTCCACCAACTCGGTGCGCACGCGATGCGCCGCGGCGAGCACGTCCGCCAGCTCCGGACCGTACTTCCTCTTCAGGCGGAAGATCATGTCGAGCCGCGCCCGCACCTCCGCGAGCCGCTGCGGGTCGCGGTCGACACCCTGGGCGTAGTCGCCGACGTGGCGCCCGACCTCGGAGACCGCATGAGCGGCGTCCTGCAGCTCGGAGACCTGATCTTCCAGCGACGTGTCGTAGCTCGCGAGCTGCTCCAGCAGCTTCAGCATGGCCGCGATACGGCCCGCGACCGAGTCGTCCGCCCCGTAGAGGGTTTCGTGGATCGAAGCCGCTCCTTGCGCCAGATCCTCGGCATGCTCGTGGCGTCCCGCTTCGCCTCCGAGCTCCGCGTCCTCGCCGGGCCGCAGCTCTGCCTCGTCGATCTCATTGAGCTGGAAACGTAGAAAGTCCGATCGTGTTTCGATCCCCCGCAGTCGGTCCTCGCGCTCGTCGAGGTCACGCTTCAGCTCCTGTCGCCCCGCGTACATGCGGGCGACGTTCTTCGCGACCTCCACGGCGCCAGCGTACGCGTCGAGCAGCGCGCGTTGGTCTCGAGGTCGCAGCAGCGTTTGATGCTCGTGCTGACCGTGCAGGTCCACGAGAGACGAACCGAGGCTGCCGACCACCCCCGCCGTCGCGGGCGATCCATTCACCCACGCACGGTTCCGTCCCTCCGCGGCTACTTCACGCCGGAGAATCATGAGGCCGTCCTCTTGGCGGAAGCCGTGTTGCTCGAGCTCCGCTTCGATGTCCGGTCGATCGCTCACGTCGAAGACCGCCTCCACCGTGGCACGGTCCGCGCCCTGCCGGACCACGCCCGAGGAAGCGCGTTCGCCCAGCAGGAGCGAGAGCGCGCCGACAATGATGGACTTGCCCGCACCGGTCTCCCCGGTGAGGGCGTTCAGGCCGGCCGAGAGTTCGAGAGTGAGATCCTCGACGACGGCGTAGTCACGGATGCGTAGCTCTACCAGCATGGCTCAGAAGGTACAGACAGGGGGCGGGCCAACTCAATGTGCGCCTGAGACGATTCCCGAAAGAGGGCGCGGCTCAGGCGCGTTCCGGCGGACGCGCCGCCCAATTCAGCTTGGTTCGCATGGTTCGGAAGAACGTCTGCCCGGGAAGCCGAACCAGCGAGACCGAATGCTCCCCGCGCCGCACGACCACGGACTCGTCTACCCCCACGGCGCGCTCGACCTGGCCGTCGACGGTGAGTTGTAACTGGTGCGAATCCCCAATCGCCCGGATGGTGATCTCTTCGTGGGCGGGAATCACCAGAGGGCGGACCGCGAGTGAATGCGGGCAGATGGCCGTCACAACGATGCACTCGACTTCGGGCACGATGATCGGTCCCCCCGCGGAGAGCGAGTAGGCCGTCGAACCGGTGGGACTTGTCAGGATGACCCCATCGGCCGAAATGCTACCAATGTCCTCGCGGCCTTCGGTGCGTCCCACGGACAGGTTGAGCGGAGTCACGCGGGCAGCCCCCGACGTGTGCACCACGATGTCGTTGAGCGCGTGGAACGGACCGGCCAAGAGGCCGTCCACGCCGGTGACAGTGGCCTGGAGCGTGAAGCGCCGATCGAGGAAAGCCTCCCCGTCCAGGACCTCGCCGAGCCTTTGTTCGAGATTCTGCTCCGGGGTCGCGGTCAAAAAACCGAGGCGACCCAGGTTCACGCCGAACACCGGCACTTCGCTGCCCATTGCCAGGCGCGCCGCGCGCAGCATCGTTCCGTCCCCGCCGAGCGAAAGCAGCAGGTCTACCGGTTCGAGCCCTGGGCCGAATCGCATCGCTCCATCGGCTGCGTGCGGGCTGGCCTGTTCAAAGGCCAACTCGACCCCGCGCTCCTCACAAAAGGCCCGCAGGCGCACAACAACCGCAGCGGCCTCCGGAGTGCGACGCCGCAGTACGACGCCGATGCGCCCGATCGGAGCACGGAGCTTCGCCGCCCCGCCCGCAGACTCAGCCCCCGTCACACGCCTAGAGCGCTGTGGGAGGCAGAGCCGGCGAGTTCCATTACGCGCGCCGTGATACCGTCAGCGTCCAGCCCGATGTCGGCGAGCAGTCCATCCCGTGCTCCATGCTCAATGTAAGCGTCGGGCATGCCCATGGTGGCGACTCTCGGGGTCGCCTCCAATTCCAGTTCATGGATCTCACGCGCCATGAACGCGCCGAAACCATTAATGACCTGTCCTTCCTCGACGATCAGCACAGCCGGGTGCTCCCGCACCACCTTCTTGAACACAGCGTGGTCGTACGGCTTCAAAAAGCGGCAATTCACGACAGTGCAGGCAATGCCATCCGCGTCGAGCCTTTGCGCCGCCTCCATCGACTGCAGCACCATGGTGCCCGTCGCGAGGATCACGCAGTCCGAGCCCTTGCGAAGAACTTCCCACGTGTGCGCCTCGATCTCATCGATCTCATCGAGATCGGGTACCGCCTCCGGCACGGAGGCTCGGGGCCAACGCACGCTCCAGGGACCGTCATTCTTCTGCGTCGCCAAGCGCAGCAGTGCGAGCATCTCGCTGCCGTCCTTGGGAGCGGTAACGGTCATCCCAGGAATGCTCAGCATATAGGCGATGTCGAGCGCGCCATGATGCGTGGGCCCGTCCTCGCCCGCGATACCGGCGCGGTCCATGCCGAAGACCACTGGTAGCCCCTGTAGCGCTACGTCGTGCACGATGTTGTCGAAGGCGCGCTGCAAGAAGGTCGAGTAGATCGCGACCACCGGTTTTACGCCCCTCGTGGCCAAGCCGGCGGCGAACGTGACTCCATGGCCCTCCGCGATGCCGACATCGAAGTAACGATCCGGGTGCGCCTCGGAGAACATGTCCGTCGAGGTGCCGTCCGGCATCGCCGCAGTAATCGCGACGATTCGCGGATCGGCATCCGCCAGCTGAATCAGGCCTTTGCCGAACACTTTTTGGTAACGCGGTAGGCCCCCGCTCTTTTTGGTACCGTGACCGGTGGCCTTGTTGAACGGAGCCGCCGCGTGCCACGTCCAAGGATCGTCCTCGGCCTTGGAATACCCTTTCCCCTTCTTGGTGATGACGTGCACCAAGATGGTTCGCTTCATCTCCTTCACGCGCGAGAACGTATCCACCAGCGCGTTGACGTCGTGCCCGTCGATGGGCCCCACGTAGCGGAAGCCGAGTTCCTCGAAGAGCGAACCCGGAGTCAGGAGATGCTTGGCGCTCTCCTCGAGTCGCACCACCATGTCCTCCATCACGTGAGGGGTCCGATGCAGGATCTCCTTCACGAGATTCCGTACCTTGTTATAGGCCGGGTTCGTGATCATCCCCGTCAGGTACTTGTTCATCGCGCCGACTGCCGGCCCGATGGACATGTCGTTGTCGTTCAACACGACGACGAAGTCGCGCTCTGTGTGGCCCGCGTTGTTGAGTGCTTCATACGCCAGGCCGCACGTCATGGCGCCGTCGCCGATCACGGCCAGCACGTTGAAGTCCTCCTCGAGCACGTCACGCCCCACGGCAATGCCCCAAGCCGCCGAGATCGAGGTAGCCGCGTGTCCAGCTCCGAAGGCGTCGTACTCAGACTCGTCGCGCCGCAGGAACGGGGCGAGGCCACCCCGTGTGCGGATCGTCGGAAGATCTTCATTGCGACCCGTCAACATCTTGTGGATGTACGCTTGATGACCGGTGTCCCAGACGATCTGGTCGCGCGGGGTGTCGTAGACGTAGTGCAACGCCACCGTGAGCTCCGCCACCCCCAGGCTCGCCCCGAAATGGCCACCCTTCTCCGACAACACGTCGATGTGGCGGGCGCGCAACTCGTCGACCAACCGGTCGAGCTCGTCTCGGCTCAGGCTCCGGAGATCCTCCGGGTATTTGACATGATCCAGTAACGACACCGGACCCACTCCTTCCTAGATGTTCGGCCTACAATGTTAGTGAAAAGATACCCGCACAGACCGTGCCGTGCAGGCCCGCGCGCGACTCCCGACCCCCTCATCTCCCGAATACCTCTGTAGCTACGCCTCTCGCTCCACGATGTACGAGGCCAGGGCTCTGAGCGGCAGAGAGTCCACGTTCTCCGAGTCGAGCGCGCGCACCGCATCGGCCACCTGGGCCCGGGCCCGCTCTCGCGCTTTCTCCAAGCCATACAGTGCCACGTAGGTCGACTTGGCGAGCACTGCATCGCTGGGCTCTTTGCCCAGGGTTTCGGCTGACTGGGTGGCATCGAGAATGTCGTCGGTGATCTGGAACGCGAGGCCGATTGCACGCCCATACCGCCTCATCGCTTCGACGACAGGTCCTCCCGCCCCGGCTGCCTTGGCCCCCACGACGAGAGACGCCGTCAGCAGCGCCCCGGTCTTGCCCCCGTACAAGTCATCGAGCTGCTCACCCCCGAGCTCTTGCCCCTCACCCTCCAAGTCGAGCCACTGCCCGCCGACCATCCCACCGGCACCCGCAGCCTGCATGAGCTCGCGCGCGACCTCCACCGCCACGCCCGACCCACACCCCAGCTCTCCGGCCGCGGCAAGTGCCTGCAAGGCGGCGGCCGGGATCAAGGCGGCACCGGCTCTGGCCGTCGCCACCTCGCCGTGCGCGACGTGGGTCGTAGCTTGGCCCCGCCGGAGTTCCGCATCGTCCATGCAGGGCAGATCGTCGTGCATCAACGAGTAGCAGTGAATCAGCTCGAGGGCGGCCGCAAGCGCGTAAACGGCTCCGTTCACCGGAACCGGATCTTCCTTCGAGCAGGCCCGATACGCGGTGGCGCAGAGAATCGGACGCAAGCGCTTGCCTCCTCCCATCACGCCGTGGCGTATTGCCGCCCCCACGTCTGGGGGCAAATCCGACTCCAGCCGGGATACGACGTCCTCCAGCGCCGGCTCGACCGACTCCCTCTCCGCCGCCAGGTAGCTCGAGAGAGCGAAATCGGTCACGGCTCTTCAACGTCCAGCTCACGAGTCTCTCCGCCCGCGAGCAATTCCTCGACGCGCACCTGGGTGTCCGAGAGTACCCGTTCTGCTTCGCGCACGAGCCCGACCCCCTCCTCAAAGAGCTCGAGCGCCTGCTCCAGCGGGACTTCATCCGACTCGAGCCGTGCCAGGATGCCGTCCAGTCGCGTGAGTCGATCCTCCAAGGAGGTCGGCTCCTGCTCTCCCGCGTCGGGCTCTACGCCATGTTCCAGGCCACCCTCGGTTGCGTCGCTCACGACGAATCGACCTCTCTGGTTTGCAGAGCTTCGCACGACACTTCACCGTCGCGAACGCGGAGCTCGAATGGTTGTCCCGGCGCGAAGTCCCGCACCGAACGAAGGACCGACCCGGTCAGGGACCGCGCGACCGAGTATCCCCGGCGCAACGTGGCGAGAGGCGAGAGCGCGTCCAGCTTAGCAGCCGCACCAGCCACCCTCTGGCGCCGCCGGTCTACCAAAGCGAGCACACCCCTCTCGAGCTGTGCAGCCGCACGATCGAGGGTTTGTTGCGTAGGCAGGATGCGTCGCTCCATTCGACGGCCCAGCGAGGCCAAGACGTCCCGCAACATCGACTGGCGTCTGCGCACGGTACCCTGCAAGCCCTGGGCGAGCCGAGCCGGCGTCCGCCGCAGTCCTTCCAAGAGAACGGCGGCGTCGGGAACGACCGCCTCCGCGGCCGCGGACGGGGTCGGCGCCCTGAAGTCGGCCACGAGATCCGCGATGGTCACATCGATCTCGTGGCCCACACCCGAGACCACGGGCACCGGGCAATCCGCAATCGCGCGCGCCACCGGCTCTTCGTTGAATGCCCAGAGGTCTTCCACCGAGCCGCCGCCGCGACTCACAACGATCACGTCGGGCTCGCCTGATGCGGCCAGGGTCTCGATGGCACGTGCGATCTCGAATGAGGCGCCCTCGCCCTGGACTCGGGTGCCACTGAGCAGGACGCGCACCCACGGCGCGCGCCGGCGCAGTACCGATACGATGTCGCGGAGGGCGGCTCCGGTGGGCGATGTGACCACGCCGACCACCGCGGGATAGCGCGGCAACACTCGCTTGCGGGCCGCCTCCAGCAAGCCCTCGGCCTGGAGCGTGGCGCGCAGCTTTTCGAAGGCAAGCCTCCAAAGCCCCTCCGCTCCCTCGGCCTGGAGCTTCGACACCACCAGCTGATATTCGCCCCGTGCCTCGTACAACGTCAGGGTGCCCAGCACCCGAATCTGCATGCCGGCTTCGGGGTCGGTCGGGAGTTGCTGCGCCTCGCGGCTGAACATGACACACCGGATTTGGGCGCGGTCGTCCTTCATCGTGAAATAGCAGTGCCCGGGCCGGGAGCGAGTCCAGTTCCCGACTTCTCCTCCGATCCAGAGCGGGTCGACGCTGCTCTCGAGCAAGGACCGCACGGCGCGGTTGACCTGCGACGGAGACCACACGCGAGACTCGTCCGGTCGCGGCGATGCCTCCTCGACGCCGGGTGCGGGACCAGGATCGGCCTCAGGCCCGGGCTCGGAATCGGGCGCGGGCGCGGCCTCGTCACCCGGGAAAAGGTCCAGGCTGAGGTCGTCGGGCAACGCTCGATCCTCAGGCGGCGGTGGTGCCGGCGGCAGAGTCCGCGTCTCGTTCCGCCGCCAGACGCGCCGACTTCACGGTGTTGCTCAGCAGCATCGTAATCGTCATGGGCCCGACGCCTCCGGGCACGGGCGAAATCGCGCCCGCGACCTCGGAGACCTCATCGAAGAGAACGTCCCCGCTCAGTCGCCATCCCCGCTCGCGCGTCTCGTCGTCGACCCGAGTCGTTCCCACGTCGATCACGACAGCGCCCGGCGCCACCATGTCCGCGGTGATCATCCCGGGTCGGCCCATCGCGACGACCAGAATCTGTGCGGTCCGAGTGACCGCCCCCAGATCGGGCGTGTGCGAGTGACACACCGTGACCGTCGCATTGCCACCGGGCCCCTTACGCATCAGGAGCGACGCGAGCGGCCGGCCCACGAGGTTCGAGCGCCCGACTACGACGACATGCTTCCCTGCCGGATCGTGCCCGCTACGCAGGAGCATCGCGATGACCCCCGCAGGCGTGCAGGGAGCGAAAAAGTCCCCCGAGTCCGTCGCGAGACGCCCTACGCTCATCGGATGGAACCCGTCGACGTCCTTGGTGGGAGTGATGGCTTCGAGAACGAGCCGCTCGTCGATGTGGTCGGGAAGCGGGACCTGCACCAGAATTCCGTGGATCTCCGGATCGGCATTCAGTCCTGCCACGACACCGAGCAACTCGTCCTCAGATGTGTCCGCGGTGAGCGTGATCTGCCGGGAGTTGATCCCCATGGCGGCGGCGGCCTTGTTCTTCATGCCGACGTACATCTGCGAAGCAGGATCCTCCCCTACCAGTACGGTCGCCAAGCCCGGTGTCACGTCCAACTCCTCTTTGAGTCTCGCAACCTCTGTCGCGATCTCCTCGCGAATCTCGTTAGCGATGTCCTTGCCGGAAATGATTTGAGGGCTCATGCGGCCTTTCCTTTCCTGGGGAGTGGTCGATGCCGTCGAGGGCGAAGGAAGGCCGAAAGGTAACAGGTTGAGAAGGCCCTCGGACGCCCCATTTCAGGGAACTCCCCGACACACCAGCGCGTTGTGAAATCGACCGGGTATGAGGCAGTTCTCTCGGCCATGTGAACGGAGGACCTCGATGGATCGGTGGCTCGACACGGCTCGGTACGATCGGCTCGAGCGCGCGCCCGTTTTGCTCGCCTTCGCGGCGTTTCTCGGAGCCTGTGAACCAGAGACGACGAGCTCGCTGGGGCCGATGTCGGACCGCGCTACCCAGCAGGACAACCCGCAATGCCTCGCGTTGGCGATTCCGCTCAACCCGACCAATGTCGCGAAGGACGGCATTCCGGCGCTCTCCGATCCCACCTTCGTCGCCCCGGACGCGCCAGGGGCCGCTTACGTAAACGGGGAGACCCGTGTGGTGGGCATCGTCGTCGCAGGGGAGCCGCTCGCGATTCCGCTGAACCTGCTCTGGTGGCTCGAGATCGTGAACCTCAGACGCGGGTCGCAGGACGTGGCGATCACGTACTGCCCGCTGACCGGATCGTCGATCTCGTTCGACCGAGCCGGGATCGGTGGTCAGGAGCTGCGCGTCTCCGGGCTCCCGCAAGACAACAATCCGGTCATGTTCGACAAATCCGACGACGAGTCCCTCTGGGGCCAAATGACCGCGCTGGGTATCTGTGGATCGGCGCACGGCCGCGCCCCGCCATCGGTGCAGAGCATCGAGACCAGCCTCGCGGAATGGCGGTCGATGCATCCGGATACGAAGGTCGCGTCCAGCGAGACCGGCTACGACCGCAACTACTCCGTGAACCCTTATGTGGACTACTGGCGAACGGATGCCCCTCCGCTGTTCCAAACCGAGCTACCGGACGGCCGTCTGCCTCCAAAACAATTGGTGCTCGCCATACCGGGAGGAGAAGTCGGAGGCCGCGCCATCCCCTTAAACGAGCGGGCCCCCATGGCCCGAGAGGCGATCAACCTCGAGGTCGACGACGCCTACATGGTGGCGTTCTGGGACGGGCCGAGCCGAACGGCCGCGGCCTATTTCGCCAACGCCGATTGGCCCACGGACTTCGATGCCTCGCGAGGCCCGCTCACCTTCGACGCGGTCGCCGGAGGATACGCAGACCGGGAGACCAACACGCTTCGGAACCTCGAGGGTCAGGCAATCGCCGGCCCGGGCACGGGCGGGCGCTTGGTGCGGCGCCCCCGTTCTTACGTGGCGTTTTGCTTCGCGTGGGTCGTGCTGAGGCCCGCGACCGAGATGCACTCGGGCTGAGCCGCCACTCGGCCTCCGTCGCCGCTCCAATCGGCCCTACCTGGCGAAATCTATCGCCCTCGTCTCCCGAATGACCACGACCTTGATCTGGCCGGGGTACTGCAATTCCGTCTCGATCTTGCGGGCGACCGCCTCCGAGATCTGTGCCATCTCGCCGTCCGTGACGCGGCCGGGCTCGACCATCACGCGCAGCTCGCGACCGGCCTGAATCGCGAAACAGCGCTCGACCCCGGGATGCTCCATCGCGAGCTCCTCGAGCTTCTCGAGACGCTTTACGTATCCCTCGAACATCTCTCGACGCGCGCCGGGCCTCGACCCACTGATCGCGTCGGCGGCCGTAACGAGGAAGGCCTCCGCCGTGAAGTGCGGTTCTTCGTCGTGATGCGCCTTGATGGCGTTCATCACGATGGGGCTCTCGCCGTGCTTCTTGCAGAGCCGGTACCCCAGCTCGACGTGGGTGCCCTCTTGCTCGTGGGTCATGCCCTTCCCTACATCGTGCAGGATGCCCGCGCGCTTCGTCTGCTGGACGTCCAGACCCATCTCCGCGGCCATGTTTCCGGCCAACAAAGCGACTTCTCGGGCGTGTTGCAGTTGATTCTGACCGTAGGAAGTGCGAAAACGCAGTCGCCCGAGCGTCTTCACGATCTCGGGGTGAACGTTGTGGATGCCGAGCTCATACAGCACCTCCTCCGCGGCGGCGAGCATGGCCTGCTCGACCTCCTTGCCCGCCCTCTCAACCGTCTCTTCGATGCGACCGGGATGGATGCGGCCGTCCTCGACGAGTTCCGCGAGCGCGATGCGGGCGATTTCACGGCGAACGGGGTCGAACGCCGAGAGCACGACGGCTTCCGGCGTATCGTCGATGATCACGTCGACGCCGGTCGCCTGCTCGAATGAGCGGATGTTGCGCCCCTCGCGACCGATGATGCGCCCCTTCATCTCGTCCGACGGCAACTGCACGACCGAGACGGTCGCTTGCGCGGTCAGGTCGGCCGCCATGCGCTGGATGGACAGCGCCACGATCTTGCGAGCTTCTCGTTCGGCTTCGCTTTGGGCCTGCTCCTTGACCTCCCGCAACAAGTTCGCTGCGTCGGCCCGGGCCTCGCCCTCGAGCGCGGCGACGAGTTCCTTCTTGGCCTCCTCCGCAGTCAGACCCGCGAGTTGCCCCAACCGGACGCGCGCAGAGGCCTGCGCCTCTCGAACCTCGGCGTCCAATCGCGTGACCCTCGCTTCTCGTTCTTCCGCCTCGCGCACACGCTCATCCAGCGCGGCCTCCCGCGCGTTGATACGGTCGAACTGACGATCGGAACTGACCGAGCGCTCCGCGTTGCGACGCTCCGCGCTCTCGACGTCCTCCCTGCGGCGAGACTCTTCCTTCTCCCAGGCCTCGCGCAGGCGCAGGGCCTGCTCTCGGCCGGCCAACTCGCCGGCGCTACGCGCGCTGTCTGCTTCGTCACTTGCCCGCTTCAGAATGCGGGAGGCCTCGTCCTTCGCCTCGGCTTTGTCCAACTCTCGTTGGCCCCGTTCACGGCTCCGTGCGACGAAGAAGCCGATGACTCCACCCAGGACCAGGCCCACCGCCGCCAGCACTAGCTGGGGGGTGTCCATGTATTGACTCCAAAATCGGCGCGGTGAAGCGCCGAAGGTAAGCGAGATGTGATCCTACGAGGTGGAATAGGAGGGGGCAGGCTCCCTCACGCAAGCGAGGGCGACCGTCCCACACCGGCGAAGCTCAGTCGCCCCCGGTCTGCTCGGGTAGCTCCGCCTCGATGCGTCTCGTGAGGTTCGTGGCGCGAGACGCGGTCTCTTTGCGCACCTGCTCCAACTCGTCCACGGCCTGGAAGCACTGGTCGGCGATCGAAAGTGCCGCCAAAATCGCCGCCCGGTGGCCCTCGATGAGTCCCACCCGCCCGCGGATCTCGTGGATGCGGTCGTCGACCAGCTTGGCACAACGCTTGGTGTACTCGGGCTCCGCGCTGGCACGGATCGTGTGTTCCTCACCGGCTATGCGAACGGTGACCGACGCCTTCTCGGGACTCATCGCTGAGCCTCTAGAAAGCGGATCTTAGCCAACAGTCTGTCCACGCCGGACCTGCCTTTTTCGAGACGCCCGTGAAGATCGGTGTTCTCCTCCTCCAAGTCGCTCAGACGCGTCAGCAGGCGACCGGCCTCGGCTTCGTCCCCCGTGAACCGTCGAACGATCTCTTCGAGCTCCTCGCTCTTGGCTTCCGCCTCCTCAGCCCGCGCACTGACCTCCACGATCCTATCGAGCAACGCTCCTACCGAGCCTTCCAGCTCGGTGAAGGCGACTCGGTCGGCGGGCTCGCCGTTACCCTCGGTGTTCGACACCCAGCTCCTCCTTGAGCCGCGCCAAGATCCCGCTGACAGCTTTGTCCACTTGCTTGTCCTTCAGGGTCCGCTCCGGAGCGCGGAAACGCAAGCGGAACGCCAACGATCGCACTCCGGGTCCAACGCCCTCGCCGAGGTAGCGATCGAAGAGTTCGACCCCTTCAAGCAGCGAACCTCCGCGGGCGCCGATGAGCTTTTCGACATCGTACGCTGAAACCCCATCGGGCACGAGCAAGGCGAGATCGCGCTCGACGGCGGGGAATTGCGGCAGCGGCACGAACGTGGTGGCCTGCGGCACCGACGGGTCCGACGGCAGACACACCTCGAGCCCCCAGATGTCACCGGCCCACGCGCGAGCGTCGACCGCGTCCGCTCTGAGGCGCCCTCCCCGCCCTACGATGCTTCCGTCCGCGAGTGCCACGTCGAAGACCGCCCCATCCTCGAAGGTCGCGTCACCCACAGCGGCCGGCGCCACGACGGCGCCTCCAGCGAAGGCGGTCCGTGCGACGTGCTCCAGGAGGGCCTTGAGATCCCAGATCTCGATCGCGTGGTCCTCGATCGACCAGTGAGGCGGCTCTCGCCGTCCGTGCAGGACCGCCGCGATATGCGTTTCTTCGTGCGGCGGCTCGCCGGAGCCCGCCGACCGGAACGACGTCCCGATCTCAAACAAGCGTACGTCGCGGTTCCCGTGGGCGAAGTTGTGCTCGAGCCGGCGAATCAGCGACGGTAGAATGGCCCGACGGACGAAGGGCTCGGTAGTAGCGAGCGGATTCGCTACGCGTACGTCACCCTCGCCCTCGGGCACGAACGCGGGCGTCTGCGCCTCGAAGAGGCCACGGCCCGCCAATGAACGCCTGAGCTCGTCTTCGAGCGCGAACAAGGGGTGGTCCAGGACCGTTCCAGGACGGTATGGGCCCAGATCCGCCGGGAAGTTGTCGTAGCCGTGGGCGCGGGCGACCTCCTCGATGAGGTCGACCTCCCGCTTCACGTCGTAGCTGCGGAAGCCCGGTACTCGCACGCGCAACGTTCCCTCGGACTCGTCCACGACCTCGAAGCCCAACGGTGTCAACAATTCTCGCACGCGGTCCGCCGCGAAAGGCACGCCCAGCAGGTGTTCGATACGCGAGAGCCTGAGCGCTACGATCGCAGCCTCGAATCCTCGGTGGCAGCAATCCAGTACAGGACCATCGACCTCACCCCCCGCAGTCGCCAGAATCAGCGCGACAGCCCGCGAAACGGCTGTCTCCATCCCCTGCGGGTCGACGCCGCGCTCGAAGCGGTACGAAGCATCGGTGGACATCACGAGCTTCTTACGGGTCGCTCGAATCGATTTGGGATCGAAGAGCGCGCACTCCAGCAGGATGTCGACCGTGTCGTCTTCCACCTCGGAGTCGAGACCACCCATGACGCCGCCGATGGCCACCGGCCGATCGGCATCGCAGATCATGAGCATGTCGGTCGTGAGCGTCCGCTTCTCATCGTCCAGAGTCGTGAAGCTCGTTTCTCCCGGTCTCACTCGCCGTACCACGATCGAAGTACCGGCGAGTCCGTTCAGGTCGAAGGCGTGCAAGGGCTGGCCGAGTTCGAGCATCACATAGTTGGTCGCGTCCACCACGTTGTTGATGGGACGGGCGCCCGCGCCGCGGAGCCGCTCCTGCAACCACGCCGGGGACGGCGCAATCCTGACGCCGCGGATGACGGCGCCGAGGTAGCGCGTGCACAGGTCCTCGTCTTCGATCCGGATGGCTACGTCCCCCAGCCGAACTTCGGGCGCGCCTCGTTCGAAGGATAGCTCCACGCCCGGGTCCCCCTCGATCACGGGCAGCTGAACGCGCCCTTCTCCCTCGGACGCGAGCTCGCGTGCCACCCCCACGTGGGAGAGCAAGTCACCCCGGTTCGCGGTGATCTCGACGTCGAGCGTTGCATCGTCCAGGCCAACAGCCGCGACGAACGATTCGCCGGCGTTGAAGTCCCCCTGGAGTTCGAGAATGCCGTCGTGCTCCGTGCCGAGGCCTAACTCCCTGGCGGAGCACAACATACCCTCAGAGATCTCACCTCGAATCTTGGACTTCTTGATCTTGAACTTGCCGGGCAGGACGGCGCCCGTGGGCGCGAACGGATACCACGATCCGGCCTTCACGTTCGGCGCACCGCAAACCACCTGCACCTCCCCCTCACCCCCATCGACCCTGCACAGCGAGAGGCGGTCGGCATTGGGATGCTGGACGGCCTCGAGCACCTTCCCAATCACGATGTCGCCCAATTCGGCACCAGGGGAACTGATCTCCTCTACCGGTGCACCACGAAGCGCGAGGTGCTCAGCGAGTTGCTCGGGCTTCAGGTCGAGCCCGGGCACCATACCCAGGAGCCAACGATAAGAGACGTTCATCTGGCGAACTGCTCGAGGAAGCGTACGTCGTTGTCGAAGAATGTGCGCAAGTCGTCGACTCCGTGTTTCAACTTCGCGATCCGTGCGGGGCCCATACCGAATGCGAAGCCGGTATACCGCTCCGAGTCGTACCCGGCATTCTCGATGACCGCGGGGTCGACCATGCCCGCCCCCATGATCTCGAGCCAGTCCGTCTCTTCCTTGCTACCGTCCGCGCGCGTAATGACGCGTTTCACGTCCACCTCCGCGCTCGGTTCCGTGAAGGGGAAGAAGGAAGGCCGGAAACGGGTCTGCGTATCCGGACCCCAATAACGTCGAGCGAACTCGGCCAACGTCGCCTTGAAGTCCACGAAGGTGATGCCTTCGTCGATCACGAGGCCCTCGACCTGCATGAAGGCGGGCGTGTGCGTGGCATCGTACGTGTCGCGACGGTAGACCCACCCCGGCGCAATGATTCGAATGGGTGGCTCGTGCGTCTCCATCGTGCGCATCTGCACCGGAGACGTGTGGCTGCGCAGCAATACGGAGTCCACGAGATAGAGCGTGTCCTGCTCATCCGCCGCGGGGTGGTCGAGCGGCGTATTGAGGGCCTCGAAGTTATACCACTCGGTATCCGCTTCCGGCCCGCGCGCCCTCGTGAAGCCCAGGTCCCGAAAGATGTGCCAGATCTCGTCGACAGCCTGCGTTATCGGGTGCAGGCCGCCCTTCCAGGGGCCGCGGCTCGGGAGCGTGAGGTCTTCTCCGCCGGCGGACTCGGGGCCGAGGAGCGCGCCTTCCCGTGCCTCCAAGGCCTCGGTCACGGCGGCCTTTACCCGGTTGGCCTCTTGACCGGCAGCAGGCCGGTCCTCGGCGGGCATTCCGCCCAGGCCGCGCAAAACCGCCGAAATCCGCCCCTCTTTCCGCCCGAGGTACGTGATCCGCACGGCCTGCAGGCCGTCCGCGTCCCCCGCCTGCTCCACCGCCGCGAGCGCGTCGCTCTCCAGCGCCCTCAGCGCGGCGATCGGGTCTTGGTCAGTCATCGATACCGGTTCCTTCTAATCGCATTGATAGTCGCTCGGAAAAAGGGCTCCACGGCCAAGCCGCGGAGCCCTTCGAACCGAGCGGACGACGTGCTCACCCTGCTTTGGCTGCGAGGCCCTCTTTGGCCTGGTCTACGATCGCCGCAAACGCGTCGGGGTTACGAACCGCCAGATCGGCTAGCGCCTTTCGGTCTAATTCGACCCCGGCCTCCTTGAGGCCGTTGATAAAGACCGAATAGGACAGGTCGTGCTGGCGCACCGCGGCGTTGATGCGCGCGATCCACAGCTGCCGGAAGTTCCGCTTCTTCTTCTTGCGATCCCGGTACGCGTGCTCCCAGCCCTTCTCGACCGCGTCCTTGGCCGTGCGGTAGAGGTTCTTGCGGCCGCCGAAGTACCCCTTGGCGGCCTTGAAAATCTTCTTCTTTCGCTTGTTCCGCGGTACGGCAGAGGTTGCTCTAGGCATGGGTCTTCCTCCTCAGGAGCCGTAAGGGAGCATGCGATTGATGCGCTTCTTGTCCGCGGCCGACACGAGGGTCGAGCTACGCAGCCGGCGCTTCCGCTTCCGGTCCTTCTTCGTGAGAATGTGGCTCTTGAAGGCTCTCATGCGCTTGAGCTTTCCCGAACTCGTCCTCTTGACCCGCTTAGCCGCACCGCGGTGCGTCTTCATCTTAGGCATCGATCTATCTCCGTTCTCCCTGGGGTCCAGGCCCAGGGCCCGGTGTCTCTACTTGGTGTTGAGTGGGGCCACGACCATCGACATGACCCGGCCCTCCATGTTCGGTTGCGACTCCACTTTGGCGAGTTCCCCTAGATCCTCCATCACACGCGAGAGAACCTGCAACCCAAGCTCGGGGTGGGTAACCTGCCGTCCCCGGAACATCATGGTCAGCTTGACCTTGTTCCCTTCTTCGAGGAAACGGCGGGCGTGCCCGACCTTGAACTCGTAGTCGTGATCTTCGATCCCGGGGCGGAACTTCACCTCCTTGACCTTGATCGTGTGCTGCTTTTTCCGCGCTTCGCGGTCGGCTCTAGCCTTTTCGTACTTGAACTTTCCGTAGTCCATCATCTTGACCACGGGCGGCCGGGCCTCCGCAGCAACTTCTACCAGATCCATCCCACGGTCGTTCGCCCGTTCCCGGGCCTCGTCGATGGAGACGATGCCGATCTGCTCGCCATCGTCCTGAATGAGCCGCACAGGGCTGATTCGGATCTGATCGTTAACGCGGACGCGGTCTCTGCTGATTTGCGCTTACCTCCGATGGAGTCGTGTCAAATTGGGGTCCTGACGAAAAAAGGCCCGAGACAGGTCTCGGGCCGCGACCAAGGAAGATGCCAGGAGCAGCCCGAAGCATCGACCCTCGCGACCCTCACGTCGGCCCACGAGGAGCCCTGAGGGTGAGACCGGCGGTCAGCACGGCCCACTTCTTAATTGTGACCCGCCATAAAGACGGACGCGCAATCTGTCTGAACTCCCCTGACAGGTCAACGGGTTTGTTTCCCGCGTAAACAGTTGGCGCCAAGCTACACGGGTTTCTGGTAGGCGGCCGGGGCCGGCGTCGCCAGTGGACGCGTCAGCCGAGCGACTTCGTCTCGATTTGTTCCACCACCGCCGCCACGAACTCTTCGCGGCCCATGACCTCCTGCTTCTTGCCGGCGCCACGCCGTCGCACCGCGGCGGTCCCATCCGCGGCCTCGCGCTCACCGACAACCGCCATGTACGGGACCTTCAGCGTCTCGGCCTCGCGGATGCGGTACCCCAGAGTCTCCCTGGCCTCCATGGACGCGCGAACCCCGGCCGACTTCAGATCGGCGACCAAGGCGTCGGCACTCTCGTGCCACTGCTCGCCCACTGGGAGCACGCGCACTTGCTCGGGCGCCAGCCACGTCGGGAACGCCCCGCCGTAATGCTCGATCAGGCCTCCCACGAAGCGTTCCATCGAGCCCAGCAACGTGCGATGGATCACGACCGCCTTGTGAGGCGCGTTGTCCGACCCGATGTACTCCAGCCCGAAGCGTTCCGGCATCTGGAAGTCGAGCTGGAACGTGCCCCCCTGCCACTCGCGACCGATGGCGTCGACCACGTTGACGTCGATCTTGGGACCATAGAACGCGCCGCCGCCCTCGTCGACCACGAACTCGGCGCCACGCCGTTCGAGCACTCCGCGCAGCGTCTCCGTCGCCTCGTCGTACACCGCCGGGTCGCCGATCGCCTTCTCGGGGCGGGTCGAAAGTGCGAGGTGGTATTCGTAGCCGAAGATCTTCAACAGGTAGTCGGTGAGATCGAGCAGCTGGTCGTACTCGTCCGCGATCTGGTCCGGGCGCACGAAGATATGTGCGTCGTCCTGCGTGAAGCAGCGCACGCGTAGCATCCCGTGGAGCGTACCCGAGCGCTCATATCTGTAGCAGGTCCCGAGCTCCGCAAATCTGATCGGCAAGTCGCGATACGAACGGGTCTGCGTCTTATAGATCATGAAGTGATGCGGGCAGTTCATCGGCTTCATGCGAAACCGTGTGCCCTCGTCGTCCATCGCCGGGAACATGTTCTCCTCGAAGACCTCGAGGTGTCCGCTGATCTTGTACAGCTCCTCGCTGGCGATCTGGGGCGAGTAGACGAGGTCGTATTCTTGCTCCAGAAGCGTCGCCTTGAGGAACTCCTCGATGGTGTGGCGCACGATCGCGCCCTTCGGGTGCCAAAGTACCAAGCCCTGACCGACCTCCTCCTGTATGGAGTAGAGGTCGAGCTCCTTTCCCAGAACCCGATGATCCCGCTTCTTCGCCTCCTCGAGGCGCTGCAAGTGCTGCTCGAGATCGGACTTCTTGTGGAAGGCCGTGCCGTAGATCCTCTGCAGCATCTGGCGCTTCTCGTCCCCTCTCCAATACGCTCCGGCTCCCGAAAGCAGCTTGAAGTGCTTCAAGCCACTCGTGCTCGGCACGTGCGGGCCCTTGCACAGGTCGAGGAAGGGGCCGTTTTCGTAGACCGTGATCACCTCGTCGTCGTCGAACTCCTCGAGGCGCTCAAGCTTGAGTGGATCGTCCTGGAACAGCTCACGCGCCTCCTCCTTGGAGACTCGCCTGCGCTCGAAGGGCTGATCGGCAGCCGTGACCTCCGCCATCTTCTTCTCGAATGCGTCGAGATCTTCGGGCGTAAACGGCGCGTCGACCTCGAAGTCGTAGTAGAAGCCGTCGGCGATGGCCGGACCGAAGCCGATGCCCGCCCCCGGACGCAACTCGCGTACGGCGGCGGCCAGGATATGGGCCGCGGAGTGCCTCAGCACCGCGAGCGACTCCGGGCTCTTCGCGGTGAGGATCGCGATCTCCGCATCTTGATCGATCGGCTCACTGAGCCCCACCGTCTCTCCATTCACCACTGCCGCGATGGCCGCCTTCGCGAGTCCGGGGCCGATCGCGGCGGCCACGTCGCCGCCCGTGGAGCCACGCTCCATCTCGAGCACGTCACCGTTGGGAAGAGTGATGTTGATCTGTTCGCTGGACATGGTCAGGTCTTCGTGTTGGACACATAGAAAGAAAAAAGCGCGGCACCCGTGCTCGGGGCCGCGCTTTGCGTCTCGTTTCGATTCAACTCAACAGACGCGCGCCGCTCCGGGGCCGGTGGTCCGGCCCGTCGTAGTAGTCGTGGTGGTCGTACCCCGTGCGCGCATGATGCCGTCTCTCCACTGAATCGATGTGGCCGAACGATGGCAAGGCCGGCGAGCGAGGTCAATGGGAGGTCTCGCCGACTAGGAACGGACTTCAGGCCCCGCCCGAAGCGCTCCTAACCCGATAGCGCTCAATGTAGCTGACGTGTCCGCTGGGCGCCATGAACTCGCCCGACCCCTCCCCCGCGGACGTGCCCGCCAGACCTGTCCCACCGCAACCGACCACGGAGAGCGACAGCACGACCCCAATGGGCAGGGCCGCTCGAACATTTCTCCTCATGAGCCTCTCATCTTCGTTCGGCCCCTGCATCGCCTGGGACGCCCACAGCGTCCAGCAAATCCCCGACCATCTTGTTCAAGTAGGGACCGAAGGCGCCGGGGCTCGGCCCCAGCCGAACAATCACCATGTCTCTGGACGGAATGATCATGGTCGTCTGGCCCATGAACCCCGACGGCCAGTAGGCGTCCAAAGGGATGCGATCGTATCGACCGGCAGCGTTCAGCCAAAAGAGCCCACCATAGGCAAGATTTTCGCTGGCCGGGGCGGGCGAGCTCACGAAATCGCTCCACCCTTCGGGCAAAATACGCTGCTCGCCCCACATGCCGTCCTGAAGGTGGAGCAGGCCGAAGCGGGCCCAGTCCCGAGCGGACAGATAGTCGTAACCCGTCATGATGAAGTTGCCCCACGCGTCCGTCTCGAGAACCGCCGTCTTGATTCCGATTTTGTCGAACAGGTCGGTCCAGGGGAAACTGTGGTAGTCCTGGCCCCGGGCCTCGACGGTCTCGCGCGCGATCCTGCCCAACGTCAGCGGATCGGAGTTCAGATACTCCCAGCGCTCGCCGGGTTCGGCCTCCAGTGGGAAGCTCACGGCGTGGTCGAAGACGTTGATGCCGTCGAAGTAAATCCTGAAGTGATGGTTCTGCGTGGACAGTGAGGACTGCTGCCCCAGGCCGTAATTATTGAAGTCGAGCCCGCTGCTCATGTTGAGGAGGTTCCGGATCGTGATCTCGGAGCGAGGGTCGTCGGCGGCCTGGTGCCACTCCGCGACCGGCGCGGGCTGGTCGAGCCCGAGCTCGCCTTGTCCGATGAGGACGCCGATGAGGGCGGCGGTAATGCTCTTACCCTGTGACCAGGACAAATGAGGCATGTCCCGGGGGATTCCCGGGGCGTAGCGCTCTCCAATGATGCGCCCTTTGTAGACCACGACCAGGGCACGCGTATTCTGACCGTGCTCGTGGTTCGCCATCGCATAGTCGAGAGCCTGACCCAGGGCCTCCGCGTCCACCTCCCGGGGCGGCCGTTCGTCCAAGAGACGCTCCCCGGTCGGCCAAACGTCCCAGTTCTGTAGCGGCCATTCCGCTCCGACTGCGGCGGCCTCGAAGTACACGTCGTCCGCGCCCCGCGGGAGTATGGCACAACCCTGGTCGAGGTTGAATTGCGCCACCCGTGAAGGAACCCCGGGCGCGCTCAAGATCACACGCTTGCGCTGAGGGTCGACCTCGTACGTGAAGTCGTCCCGCCAACCGAAGTGATCGAACCGTTTCAGGTCGGCCTGAACGTGCCGCTCCGCGTCCCTTCCCTGCACCCAAATGCCGGAGCACAGAATCTTCGCATTGATCGCGAGGCTGAATTCCGTGGGCTGGGCGTCGTCCGACGGCCACTGGCCGGAAAGTGGCGCAGCCGCGAGGCAGGCGGAGACCGCGGCGAGCAACAAGCGGGAGGGATGCATGGTCAGCTCCGAGGGAATATCACGCCTACCGATAATGGGGTGGGGAGAGATATGCTGCCATATGCATCTGCCGCGGACCACGCTGAGCCATAGGCCTGATCAGCTGCTGCCACGGCTCGCGCGTTCCATGCTCGGGCGGCATCTTCGTCCTACCGCCAGTCTGTGATGGAACACGCCAGTCTGTGATTGAACACGTCTATGCAAGGGCATTGCAAATCAAAGCCGAAGTAGAGTACGATTCGCTTGTCGATGCGTTAGTTATCCGCATCTTTGGCACGCTTCTCTACGATGACCTTCCTCAGGTCGTCGAACAGGTACTCGATCACCCCGCTTTTCGAACCAACATCAACCAACTCTTCGATTGCACCGAAGGTGAGCTCGGACTCTCAACTCGAGAACTTGAGCAGATCGCAGATGACTTTACATCTATGTCGAATGTTCTGGGGTTGAATCGGCGGTTGGCATTGCTGGTTTCACGAACCGTGCATTTTGGCATGATGCGTCAGTATGAGGTCCATTTTTCCCCGGGCCCAGAGGTCCATGTTCGTACGTTTAATGAACTGCATGCGGCCAGAACTTGGCTTCAGGCCGCTACAGCACCATCTGCGATTGTCCGCTCGCCACACCCTCGGTTGGGCGCTCCCAACTCTTCTGCTCTGGACGGGTTGCGGCGGTGAGGCCGCACCCCCTGCAACCAACGGCGGAGACAGCGCAGCTCTGGCCGATCCCTTCCCGAGCAGCCCACCGGACGGCGCTGTAGCGGAGGCGGCATCGACAGCGGGCGACTATCGGCCAAGCGCGGCAATCGTTCCGTCGACCGACATTTGGCTGGCACGACTCGTGGCTACCGGCAGCGGCTTGACCCTGCAGGACCTCCGCAACGTCACCAATCGGGACGGATACGATAACCAGCCGTCCTTCTCGCCCGACGGCGACGCTCTCTACTACGTGTCGGCGATAGACACGATCCAGACGGAGGTCTTTCGATACGACATTCTATCCGACCGCACTGAGCAGATTACGCATACGCCTGACGCCAGTGAGTTCTCTCCCACGTTCATTCCGGACCAAGATGCCTTCTCAGTAACTCACGAGGCGCAGGACCTCCAACATCTTTGGCGGCACCGGAGCGACGGATCGGAGATCGGGCCAATATTCGGCTCTGCCCGCCCCGTGGGATATCACGCGTGGGGCAATGACGAGTGGGTAGCGATGTTCATCCTCGGCGACCCTGCCACGCTTCAGGTGGGCAACGCCGTAACCGGCGACGTCCGGGTCGTCGCCGAGCGCCCCGGTAGATCCATTCACCGCATCCCGGGCACAGAGCACATCTCGTTCGTCCGCATGATCGCTGACGACGAGTGGTCCATCGAGCGCCTGGACCCCATCAGTGGTGAGTCCGAGCGACTCACCCTGACAATTCCGGGGCGCGAGGACTACGCGTGGACACCCGACGGCGGAATCCTCATGGGTGACGGGAAGACGCTCCACGTCTGGCGATCCGATTCGGGCTGGAGTGAAGTCGCGGATCTGTCCGGGGATGAGACAGGAGAAATCTCACGAGTCGCGGTGGCGCCCGATGGCACCTTGGTGGCCATCGTCATGGATCGAGGTGGATGAGGGACCTCCTGCCACTTGGCAACGGAGATTCGTTAGCAAGCCCCTAAGAACCCTTTGGGCTGCCTCAGACGTATCTTCATGAAAGCAGTGTGCCTCGCGTTCTCGGGCAGACCCGCGGCCGGAATCCGTTCAACGAGATTGACTAGCCCCAATGTCATCCCCCGCGACCATCACGTGTCCCTTTTGCCAAGCCGACATCGGATCGGAGGCGAAGAAGTGTCGCCATTGTGGAGAGTGGGTGGCGCGCTCCTGCGAGAGATGCGCGACCCCCCTTCGCGGAGAGTGGGCTGCCCGCGGCGTCTGCGCTGAGTGCCAATCGCGCCGGCACCCGGTGCTCGAGGACCCCATCCCGTTGGCGCAGGCCCCCGGAAAAGGCCGTGGAATCGCGGCGGCGAGCGCCTTCTTCTTGGGCGGGCTGCGCGCTCACAGGTTCTACCTCGGAAACTACCTGGCGGGACTCGTCTATTTGGTCTTCTGCTGGACACTCATCCCATCGCTCGCCGGTATGATCGAGGGAATCAGGTTCGCGCTCATGGACGACGCTGAGTTCAACCACCGCTTCCCGTGATGGTCCGGACGAACGCCCGCTGTGCCGATTCCATAGTCAACTAGCGCCGATCCCAGTCCCAGATACTGTACGTGACCGTCTTGTCCGGCATGTGCCCGCACTGTGCTTCAGCGTGAGCAGGATGCTACCTCTGTGATGCGCCTCGTGCGCGATCATGTAAGAGAGCGTCGTGAAAATCCCCTTCTTGAATCCCCTTCGTTCGGGCTTCCCCCCAAGACGTCCACCAGGAAGACGCCCATCGCCGCCGTGGAGGCCTCGTACGCTACGATGAGTTGCTCCCGGGAGGGAGAGTGCTTCGACTCGAAGTTCTCCAGGCCCTCCGCGAGGTCCGGGGCACGCTTGTCCAGGTGATGGAGCCGGTTGTTGTGTACATGCGCGAACTGGCGCGCCACATCACGCCCGCCTCGCGTGGACAACGAACACCGGAGTCCTTGCTCGCTGACGCCTTCGATCAACCACAGGTTGATGCGGCGGTTCGTATTCCAGCCCTCGAGCAACTCGTCCGACACGTCTTCTAGCGCCTCCGCGGCATCGCAACCGGCTTGATCGCCTCGGGAAGCACGCTCGCCTGGTACACCTGCGCGAGTACGGCGCCCATGCGCGCACCCACCAGGTCGTTCAGGCGATCGATGACCGAGGGCAGTTCCCGCCACGAGCGCTCGATCTGGTAGAGCTGATCGGCGGTCGCGGGTCCACTGACCGATTGAATGCTGTTCATCTGGCCAGCTCCACCCGAGGCGTCACCCAACTCGTCGCCTACGCTCTCCAGGTCGTCCTCCAGCGTCTGCACCTGCTCGCCGAGGCTGCTCGCCCCGTCCTCGCCGTCGCCCACCAAGCCTCGTACGGCTCGCAGCTGGTCCTGGGCTTCACCGAGCGCTCGCCTCGCGTCCTGCGCCACCCCAGAGAGGCGATACGAAGACATCATCGCCCCGTGTCGATCAGCCAGGACAGACCGGCTCACCGAGACACGCGGGTCCAGCCGCACGGTAACCTCCCCCTCGATCACGGCATCACCGGCGGAGAGCTTCACGAGGTAGGTACCCGGCATCACGCGCGGCCCGGGGGCCATCGGCTCACCGTCGGCGCCGTCTTCCACCAGCCGCAGGTCCCAAAGAACCGCATGGAGACCTGCTCCGGTCGGTGTATCCAGCTCTCGGATGGTGCGGCCCCTCGCGTCCGTGATCGTGAGCGATACATCCCCCGAATCGGCGCCGAGATAGTATCGGATGCGCGCGCCCATCTGCGGATTCGCATCGGCGTACATGCCCGGCGTCCAGCCCTGCGGACGGTATGCGTTGTACGAAGTGGCACGCCGGACCGAGAACAGATGCGCCGTCGACGCCATCACCTGCGGGGTCAACTCCTCGAGCGGCGCGATGTCGTCCATGATCCAGATCCCCCGACCATGCGTCCCGATCACCAGGTCGTTGTCCCGCGGATGGATCTTGATGTCATCGACGGGCACCGTGGGCAGCCCATTCTTCAGCTGGGTCCACTGCGCTCCCCCGTCGAGCGACGCATAAACTCCGATCTCGTTGCCCACGAAGAGAAGGCTGGCGCTGCGCGGATGCTGCGCGAGCGCGCTCACGGAGTTCGCCGGCAAGCCATTCGTGATCGGCCGCCAGTCCTGGCCGTAGTTCTCGCTGACGTATACGTACGCCGCGAAGTCGTCGGAACGGTGTCCGTCGAACGCAGCATACACCGTTCCAGCATCCGCGTGGGACGCCACGATGCGCGTCACATACGTGTTGGCGGGCAGACCCTCTACGCGCTCCGTGATGTCGAGCCAGGTGGCGCCCCCATCCTGAGTCACGTGCAGCCTGCCGTCGTCCGCGCCTGCGTAGAGCACGCCCGCGTCGATAGGTGATTCACCGAGGGCGGTCAGGTTTCCGTACGACGACTGACCGTCGTTGGCGGACATCTGCGGCTCCGAACCGAGCACGCCCATGAGCTCGAGCGTTCCGCGGTCGATGGCATGAGTCAGGTCGCCGCTGATCGCCTGCCACGTCTGTCCGAGATCGGTCGACTTGAAGAGTACGTTGGAGCCGAAATAGATCGTATTCGCATCATGAGCCGACTGCAGGATGGGCGTGTCCCAGTTCCAGCGCAGATCGGGATCCTCCCCGTCGTCAGCCGGTCGCCCGATGGGACGTAGGCGGGACCGCTCCATGGTGGCGAGGTCGACGCGCGAGAGGTTGCCGCCCTGCGACTGCGCGAACATGACGTTGGCGTCCGTCGGATGCGAGACGGTGAAGAAGCCGTCTCCGCTGCCGACGTTGTACCAATCTCGCGTGCGGATACCCTGGTTCGACCAGGTGTCCGAGGGTGCACACCACGAGCCGTTGTCCTGCAATCCACCGCATACGTGGTAGGGGTCGCGCATATCGACGCTGATCTCGTAGAATTGTGCGATGGGGATGTTGCGTAGCTGAAACCAGTTGTCCGAACGGTCCCAACTCACGGACACGCCGCCGTCGCCACCGAGTATCAGATGATCCGAGTCGGCAGGATCGATCCAGAGCGCGTGGTGGTCGCTGTGCACGCCCGCGGCGGCGTCCGCCGTGAAGGTTCGTCCACCGTCGGACGACCGGTACATGTTCGAGCCGCCGAGGTAGATGCGCTCGGGGTCGGTTGGGTCGATGCGGACCTGCGAGTAATACATCGGCCGGTTGTTCGTGGCCGAAGCGAGCGACCAGGTATCGCCGCGGTCAGTCGAGCAGTACAAGCCGTTCTGGGTCCGGGCGCCCCCGCCCGCGCCGCCGCCGCGCCCCTGCCCAGGGACGCGCGCGTCGGCCTCCACGAGCGCGCACAGCCGGTTGCCATCGCCCTGGTAGATGTCGAGCCCGATGCGTCCCTTGTCGCCCTCCGGCAATCCTTCGGTCAGCTCCGTCCAGTGGGCGCCTCCGTCGGTCGTGCGGTATATGCCGCTGCCCGGCCCTCCACCGTTGAAGCCCCAGGCGCTCCGTTGACGTTGGTACATCGCGGCGAAGAGCGTCTGAGGGTCGTTCGCGTCCATCGCGAGGTCGATGGTACCGGTGCTTTCGTCGAGGAAGAGCACGAGCTGCCATGTTTGCCCGCCATCACTCGTCTTGTAGACACCACGCTCGGGGTTCGGCCCCCAGAGATGCCCGACCGCGGCGACGTAGGCGACGTCCGGGTCTCTGGGATGCACCTGGATGCGCGAGATGTGGTGTGTGTTCTCGAGCCCGAGATGGGTCCACGAGGCGCCGGCGTCGGTGGAGCGATAGACTCCGTTGCCCCACGGCGATGACTGCCGGTTCTGCGGCTCCCCCGTGCCGACCCACACCACGTTGGGGTTCGACGGGGCCACGGTGACGTCGCCAATGGACGATGTCACCTCGCCATCGAAGATCGGGGCGAACGTCGTGCCCGCATTCTCGGTCTTCCAGACCCCGCCCGTGGCGGTCGCCACGTAGAAGACGCGCGGGTCGGACTCCACTACCGCCAGGTCCGATACCCGACCACCCATGATGGTCGGACCCACGGAGCGCCACTCGAGTGCTTCGACGGCGTCGGTGATCTGCGCGGGGGTCGGTCCGGTGGTCTGGGCGGAAGAGGGCAGCGCGGTCGCGCCGGCGAGGAGAGCGAGCGTGAGGAACGAGCTAAGGCGCATCGAACATGACCTCTGGAGGTTCGGATCGGTTCTACTGACAGGAGAGGCAGCGGTGGCTGTTCCTGGCGCCCAGGCTCTCGAGCAACTCGATGGCTTCCGGGTACGGCTGTGTCCGCTGTTGTGGCCCGTTGGCCATGTCGACCGTCGTCTGGCCACGGCGGCTGATGGTCATGACGTCCGCGCCCCTCGACGCGAGGTAGTCGATCATTTCGGTATCGCCTCGGGAGGCGGCGTTGTGCAGCGGCGTGTAGCCGTTCGCGTCGCGGGCATCGACGTCGGCGCCCAGCTCCTCCACCAAATACTTCATGGTCGACAGCCACGCGTCCGGCACGTGCCGGTGCGAGTTGCCCGCGTAGCCCGTTCCATAGCCGTGACCGGCGGCGGCATGGATCGGATACACACCCGGACCCTCGATCTCAGCCGGAGGCAGTCCCGAGGGATCGGCCCCGCCCCCGCCCCCGCCGCGCCCCCTGCGGGACGGCACGTTCACGGTCGGGATATTCGGGTCGGCGCCGTACGCCACGAGCAGCTTCATTGCTTCCACGTCCAGCGCGTGTGTCGCCCTCCAGAAGGGCGTCGCGCCCGTCATGTTGATGCCGAGGTGCGTGAAGGTGTACTCCATGAACCAGACGTGCTTTTCCAGCCGTTGGTTCGGATCAGCACCCGCCTCGAGCAACGCTCTCGCGAGGTCCAGGTAGGTGGCGTCCTGCTGCCGATACGCCTGCTGCTGCGGGTATCGTGCCTTGGGCGCCCAGGGGGTATTCAACGCGGCGAAGAGGGGGCTGGTTCCGCCCTCATTGACCAGGTTCGGGTCGGCGCCACGCTCGAGCAGCAGCAACGCGAGATCGAAGTGGCCGTTGATGACGGCGCTCACGAGCGGGCTGGTACGATCTCCGGCACTCGTCTGGTCGATGCTCGCACCGCCCTCGAGCAGCGCCAGCATCGCCCCGTCGTGACCCTCGCGCACCGCGTAAAGAAGGGCGCTGGTCCCGCCGAGCGTGCCGACGATGTCGACGAAGGACAGGGGAGTAACCTGAGTGGCAGGAGCTTGCTGCGGAGACTCCTCCGGCTCCTGTTCGGCCTGCTGCGGGCTGATCTCCTGGCGCAGCGCGTTGAGCGCCTCATCTCGGCCGGCGGTGTGATCGCGGCCCGCATCAGGGGTCTGCCTCGCGGCTCGCACGGCCGCCTCCACCTCACTGGGGCTCGGGCGCCAGGCATCCGTCCCGGGCCCCGCCTCGGCGCGAAACTCCGCAAGCACCTGATCGCGTCGCTGCCCCGCGGTCCGATCCTCCGCATATCGCTGAGGCAGATCGACCACATCAGAGGTCAGCGACGGGTCCGCTCCCGCAGCGAGCAACTCCCGAATCGCTTCGGTACGCCCTGCCGCCGACGCGAACATCAGCGGCGTCTGCCCTCGACTCGACTCGCGCCCGTTCACCTGGGCTCCGCCTGCGAGCAATGCACGCACCGCCTCCGCGTTCCCAGATCCGGCGGCGAAGTGCAGAACGGTCGAGCCGCCCGAGGTGGTCACGGCCTCCGGGTTCCCGCCTGCTTCCAACAGCACCTGCAGCACTCCTGCGTGGCTGTTTCGACCGGCTAGATGCATCGGCGTGTAGTCACCGAGACGCGTGACGGCTTCCAGGTTGGCGCCCGCATAGATCAGAATCTCCGCGATCTCGGTCCGCCCTGTCTGCGCCGCCCAGTGGAGCGCGGTCATACCGTCGCCCTGGGACGCGTTTACGTCCGAGCCCGCGCGCAGCAAGGAGCGCACGACGTCGACGTCGCCTCGCCTAGCCGCGTCCGCCAGAGGCGGATCGGCGACCCCAGCGGCAGAAAGCGCCAGCGCCAGGCATAGAACGCCGATCGATCGGAAGTGCACCGCGCTGGATCTCATGGTCTTTCCTCGAGCGTTCCGCGTCAGCCTTGCGTCGAAAGTGGCGGCATGGAAAGGGCGAAGTCGCCGGTGCTGTCACCGAAACCGTCCAGGTCGTCCAACCCCAGCCCGTGCAGCATGGTCAGCATGGGATTCGCCATCGGCGTCCCGTCCGGCGCCTTCAGGTGGAGGTTGCCTTCCAGGGCGCCGTTGGCGCCGCCGAGCGCGATGAGTGGCGCGCGCCGGTGGTTGTGCAGATTCGAGTCGGCCATCGGTGATCCGTAGATGATCATCGTCTGATCGAGCATCGACGTGCCGCCTTCGTCCAGCGCCTGCAACTTCTCCAGGAAGTACGGAAGCATGCTGACGTGGTACCGATTGATCTTTGCGAACTCGAGGACCCCCGCTTCGCGGCCGCCATGGTGGGAGGCGGGGTGGAACGGACGGTCCGATCCACTCTCCGGGAACACCCGTGCAGACGAGTCGCGGCCCATCTTCAGCGAAAAGACCCGCGTCACGTCGGACGCGAAGGCCAGCGCCTGGACGTCGAACATCAGGTGCATATGCTGCTCGAAGGAGTCCGGGACTCCCGCCGGGGCTTCGGGCAGGTCTCTGGGCTCGCCGCTGGAGTTGCGCGCCTCGACGCTTTGGATTCGCCGCTCGATCTCGCGCACATTGTTCAGATATCGATCGAGTCGCTCCAGGTCATTGGGGCCGAGTTCGCGCTTTAGCGTCGCGACGCGGCCCGCGATCCAGTCCAGAATGCTCTTGTTCGTGCGTCTGCGAGCGATCCGCTCCGCCGGCGTTCCACCGGCACCGAATAGCTGGTCGAACGCCACGCGTGGGTCACGAATGACGGGAAGCGGTTGGGTCGGGGACGCCCAGCTGATCGAGTCGGTGTACACACACGTATACCCGTACGCGCAGCCACCCGACTGGTTGATGTTCTCAATGCACAACTGCATGGACGGAATCGGAGTGTCCTGCCCGAGGCGCTGTGCGTAGAGCTGATCGAGGGACGTGCCGACGAAGACGTCGGACCCCTCCGTTTGCTTTGGATGGGCCTGGGTCAGAAAAACGGCGCTGGAGCGAAAGTGATCGCCACCGATCTCGTGGGGCTTGTACGCCTCGGCCATGCGTACGTCGGTATTACTGATGATCGTCAGGTGATCCCGGAACGGTTCCAACGGGCTCAGAGCAGTAGGAGCCAGGTCGAAGTCGCGCCCTACCCCGGCCGGTGCCCAAAGGTTTTGAGATGCACCCCACTCGTTGCAGCCCGCAGCCCCATGAACCATCTCGATCGTTACCAGACGGGTGGGGTTGTCCGCTCGCGGCGCCGCGGACCAGACACGTCCGGCCGGCACCATAGCGTCGAGCAGCGGGAGCGCCACCGTCGCGCCCATCCCGCGAAGGAACGTGCGCCGGGGAAGATGTTTGCCCGTGATGAACTCCATGTGTGACTCTCCCGGGGACTGTCCCCTTACTGCTGGTATTCCGGTCCGCTCTCGGACGCCTGCTCGACGGTAGACTTCGACTGCTGCATTTGGAACGCGTCGCTCGTAGCCACGCCCATTATGAACGTAGACATCCGGTACCCCTCGGATGCGGCCTTGCGCGTAATCGCCCGTATCGCAGGCTGATCGAAGTACTCGACACGCCGCCCGAGCGCGTAGGTCATCAGATTCTCGGTGAACGTGCGCACCAGCGGTATCGGCCTTTTCACGAGCGCCTGCTGCAACTCCATGGGGCTCGTCACGGGCGTTCCGTCGTACAGTTCGCCGCGGGTGTCGAGCGGCACGCCGTTTTCACGGATCCGCCAGCGGCCCGTCACGTCGAAATTGTCCAGCGCAAGCCCGATGGGGTCCATGAAACGATGGCACGAGTTGCAAGATGTGCTGGACCGGTGCATCGCCATGCGTTCGCGTGTGGTGAGCATGCGGCCCTCATCCGAACCCTCGGTCTCGTCGAGGTCCGGAACGCCCGGGGGCGGCGGCGGCGGCGGCGTGCCCAGAAGCACCTCCATGACCCACTTGCCGCGAAGCACGGGCGATGTGCGGCCGGCGTGCGACGTCAGCGTGAGAATGCTGCCGTGCCCCAACAGACCTCTGCGCGACTGGTCCGGATATGTGATGCGCCGGAACGCTTCCCCGGTCACGCCTTCGATGCCGTAGTGCTTGGCGAGGCGCTCGTTTACGTAGGTGTAGTCCGCGGAGTACAGATCCAGGACGCTTTGGTCGTCCCGAACCAGGCTGTTGAAGAAGAGCACGGTCTCCTGCCGCATCGCGTCGGCGAGCTGCTGGTGGTAATCCGGAAACAACAAGCGGTCGGGGTGCACCTTCTCGAGGTCGTCGAGGCGCAGCCACTGGGCGGCGAAGCGGGTGCCCAGCGCGCCGGCGCGAGGATCCGCGAGCATGCGGCGCACCTGGCGCTCGAACTCCGATGCGTCCGAGAGCTGGTGACGGTCGGCGGCCTCGACGAGCTCTTCGTCCGGCGGCGTGCCCCAGAGGAAGAACGAAAGCCGCGAAGCGAGCGCGACGTCGCTGATGCGGTAGCTCTCGCCGGGCACCACGTCGCCCGAGGGCTCCTCGAAGCGGAAGACGAAGTCGGGACTCGCGAGCATGGCCTCGAGCGCGGTACGCACGCCGCGCTCGAACCCGGCGTCCAGGGCCCCGAGATCATAGAAGCTCATCAGGCCCGCGACGTCTTCCGACGTGAGCGATCGTCGAAACGCTCGCGTGCCCAGGCGCGTCACGATCCTCTGCGCACACGGCCTGGCCTCGGCGGACGACGTGGGGCGACACGTGAAGATCTTCATCCGGGCCGGCGTGTCCGACACACCCGTTGCGTTGTGCGGACCTACGATTGCGAGGTCCTTCAGGTGCGCGACAGCCGTAACCCCATACCCGCTCACACCGATTTGGCGGTCGGTGAGCGACCACTCGTGTGGTGAAACCAGGTCTTCCTTGGGCCCTTCATTCTGGCGTAGGAACGCCGCCGTGACGCGATGCGGACCCGCGCGTACGAAGATCGGGTGCGAGCGCATGTTCACGCCGTTTGGATCGGAGACGTCCATCCAACGGTCGACCTCGAGCAGTTGCGCTCTCTCGCCATCGATGGACAGCTCGATCTGTTCACCTCGCGTGGTGCCTCCGAAGAAGCCGCCGGTCGTGGTATGCTCGAACGCCATGTTGAAGACGTACTCGGCGTCCGCCGGGAACGTGTGCGAGACGGAGATGCCCCCCCTGGTTCCAAACGGCGCTCCCTCGACGCGGTCCCACTGCGTGACGTACCCCGGGTTCGTATAGGTCGCGGTGCTCGGCAGCGCGTCAGGATCGCCGACGGCGAGTCGGGCGATCTCGCTGGCGGCGTTCATGTATCCGTCCAGCAGCATTGGCGACAGCAATTGCACGTCCGCGATATTGTCGAAGTTGGCACTCTTGGTATCGAGCGGTAGGTACCGGCCCGCGTCGATATCGAGCGCGAGCAGTTCGCGAATCGACCCCTCGTACTCGGCCTGGTTCAGGCGCTGGAAGGTACGGCTGCCCGGCATCGGGTGGTCGGCTGCCGCCGCGTCGAGCTCGGCCTCGAGCGCCTCCACCAACGCCAACAGCGTGTCCCCCGCGGGACGCCTCGCTCCGGGGGGTGGCATCATCGCCGCGCGCAGCTTGCGGACCATGCGCTCGGCGACTTCGGCGCTCTCCGCCGCCGCCTCGGTGTCGAAGCCCTGCAAGGAGAGGTTTCCGGTCAGCCGGCGATCGCTGTGGCAGCGAACGCAATACGTCTCGATGACTTCGTTGTGCGAGGCCGGCTCGAGCGCCGATGGGGCGCGAGTCGAGGGGCCCACAACTGCGCTGGTCCAGTGGTCGTGCCACGCGGCGACACCAGTCTCAGGCTCCCCTGCCAAAACGAGCAGGATGCCGAGCGCGGACATCGCCGTAAGCGTTTTCATACGGTCCCCTCTTTCACGTCCCGATCACTACCAATGCAGGACTCCGGGCCCGGGCCTCTTGTTGACCTGGGTGGCCCACCCTGCACAGGGTGGACGACACGATACCTGGGTTGAGTATAGAACCCCCACTGCCCCACCGCCACGGCGGTCTCCGTCCGGTCAGCTGATCTCGACCGTAGCCTCTGATGACGCCGTCCCGTTCCGTGCATTCGCGGTACCGGTAAATGTGCAGATTCGCCAACTGTCTGGCCAGGCGGCCTACGGCTAGATAGAATGGCTGTTGCATGAAACATGTGCTCATCGCCTCATTATTCGCGCTCTCCTCGATCGTGGGCCCTTTCGCCGGGCGGCAAGTTGCCGCTCAGCAAGCGCCCTCGTCGCCACCGGCGTTGGACGTGACCCCGGAACGGCTCGGCATGTACACGGAGGCTCACGTCGCGCTGGAGGCCGCTCGGGACGCATACCATCGGGAACTGGGTCGGACGCACGACGTCCAGGGGCAGGCTCGGCTGCGGGCCGAGTTCTCCGAGCGAACAATGGCGATCCTCGATGAACACGAGATCATGCAGGCGGACTACGAGGGAATCACGGCGCTGATCAGCGTAGACGCGGGGCTGCGCGAGCGGTTCGAGGCGCTCCGGACCGAACTGACAGCCGGGCGTGGAACCTCGCCCGGGTGACGACCTCCTGGGACGAGGACTTCTCCGAGGAACTGACCCAGGCGAGTACGGTCGACTGCCCGTACTGCGGCGTCGAGGTCGAATTCGTGGTCGATCCGGTCGGCGGCTCGGTTCAGGACTACGTCGAGGACTGCGAGGTCTGCTGTCAGCCGTGGTCCGTTCGCGTCCGGCTGGATCGGGACGGACAGACCAGCGTGGAGGTAGCGACGCTGGACGAAGGCTGACGAGCGCCCGCCTCTTCAGTTGCCCAGCACCCGCGCCTCTACCAATTGAGCGACCGCCGCAAGCGTAGTCTGTGCGGCGTTGAAGCCCAGTCGGAAGTCGGCGTCGGAGAAGGTCACGAACAGGTCCGTCGGCCGATGCCAATGCGGATTCGCCCTGTTCCCGGTCTCGTACAGGCGCCGATTCTCCCGCAGGCTCACCGACGGCACCAGGTTCATGAAGGGCGTCGAGTCCGTATTGCTCATCGCGTTGCTCAGGACGGCCGGATAGTCCGTCGCGAACTTTCGGTTTGCGTTCAGCAATGTCAGCGCGAGCTGTGCGGACCCGGCCGCCATCTCCGAGTTGAGCTGGAATTCGATGTCCACGTCGGCATCGAGCGCCTGGTTGAAGGTCACAGGGTTTCCGTGATCCCACAGCATCATGTCGTGTTGAATCATGCCGAGCCACTTCGGCTCCGGAAAGCGCCCCGAGCCCACCGGCTCCTCGATTCCTTGCAAATCAGCCCGCTGCTCCACATACGCAGTGGCCCCGTTCAGCCCCGTCTCTTCATTGTTCCAGAGCGCGAAGCGGATCGTGCGCGTGGTCTCGATTTCGGGACCCGACACGGCTCTCGCGATCTCCAGGACGAGCGCCGTTCCCGAGGCGTCGTCGTTGGCGGCCTCACCGCCGCCGCGGCCATCCATGTGGGCGCCGAGGATGTACATCTCCCCGGGCACCTCGGTACCCCATTTGGTCGCAAAGACCTCTTCGCGAGGTTGGGCCGTTTCGGACCCGCGGGGGGTGTACATGTAGTGTACACGCTCGGTCTCGTACCCCCACTCCCGTAGCTGCCGCTCGATCCACGTGACCGCGGCCGCATTCCTCAGAGTGCCCTGCTCGCGGTCTCCAAACCCGGTCAGCCCCAGGATGAGCCCCTTGTAGCTATCGAAGTCGAGTCGGGCCACGATCTGCTGCATGGCGCTGTCCGCGGCCGTCATGGGGACACCGCCGAGAATGTTGCGAGTCGAGCGGGCGGGCCTCTCGCGCTGACCTCCGCGCTCCTGGGCAGCGGCCTCAGCGGACCAGCCGGCCCCGAGAGTGACAAGTGTGACTGCTGTCAGGAGTATGCGCGGCGAACGCCACCCAGAGTCGATGCGGTTCAGCATGATGCGTCCGTGGGCAAGGCCGTCTGGAGAGAGACACAAGATCCGTGCAAGCACGAGGGTCACGCAAGCGGCGCGGGCACGACCCTCATACTATCGTTACCCATGGACGTCGAGAACATCCGGTGCATTCTGAGCCGACGTTGCCTATCAGCTGCATGTGTCGTGCTCGCCCTATGGCCGACCTCGCTTCCGGCGCAGACCGTTTGGGGGATCGTCGTCGACGATGGCACGGGCGTGCCGCTCGAGGGCGCCATGATGATCCTGTTCGACCAAGCGCTGCAGGAGGTCGATCGCTCACTGAGTGACGCCACCGGACGGTACACGCTCGAGGCCGACTCGGCGGGCGCTCATGTGATCAGCGTCGACCGGATCGGGTACGCGAGCCTCTCCACGGGCACGCTCGATGTGCCTGAACAGGGACTATTCAGACGCATCGAGGTGCCACTCCGACCGATCCAGCTCGAGGGTGTTGCCGTCCAGGGCGGGCAGCGGTGCGATGTGCGCGCCGAGGAGGGCGCTCATACGGCCCGTGTCTGGGCCGAGGCTCGGAAGGCTCTCGAGGCGGCGGCATAGACGCTCTCCGCGGGGGTCGATTCATACACCCTTTTGCACTACACGCGGGAGTTGGAGCGCAACGGTAGAGATATCAAAGACGAGCGCAGAGAATTCATCACTGGTCGCTCGCAGGCGCCCTACGTCAGTCTCCGGCCCGAAGTGATCGCGAGCCGAAGCTTCGTGCATCCGCTGCCCGACGGTAGGGCCACCTACTATGCGCCCGATACGGACGTCCTACTCTCCGACGCCTTTGTGGACACGCATTGCATGAGGGTCGTCGAGGGGCCGGACGGGACGGTGGGGCTGCTAGTGAAGCCCATCGAGGGCCGGGGACTCTCCGATATCGAGGGCACGATGCGGCTCGACGCAGCGACCGCTCGGCTTCAGAGCATCGAATACAGCTATGTGAACCTCCCCGCCCGTATCAGGAATCCCGGGGACATCGGGGGCGAGGTCGTCTTCAGCGGACTCCCAAACGGGACTTGGATCGTACGGGAATGGCGCGTGAGGACGCCACTCATGGCGTTCATAGGTGGCGGCGTGCAGATGCGCAGGATCGGCTACCACGACGAGGGAGGCGTCGTCTGGAGGGCCATCGACCGCACCGATACCGCGGTGTTGGAAGCCGGGACAGGAACCGTCACAGGCACGCTCGTCGACTCGGCTGGGCAGCCCCCCAGCGGTGGAGTGCTGGTGCGAACGGGCCTCGGGGACGAGGCCCGCTCCTCGGCGAACGACGGGTCGGTCGTGCTGGGGGGCTGGCCGGCGGCCTTTGGCGGTTCACCATGTCCCACCCTTCCCTCGATACCTTGGGCCTCCGGCCCCCGCTCGTCGAGGTAGTCGCCTCCCTCGACGAAATCGTGGGCTTCCGCTACCAGCTCCCCTCCGCCTCCCAGCTGCTGGTAGACGCGTGTGGAGGGCCGCCCCGTCCACCCATCCTACTGGGCAGGGTACGGACGCACGACGGCGAGTCTGGCGGCCGAACGCACTTGCGGGTCTCCGGCAATACGCCACTCTTCTCCGAGAATGGAACTGCGGCGCCACCGGGGGAAGATGCTGGCGAGGCTCCACCCATGTGGGTCAGCAATGAGGACCGGCTCGAAGCGACGACCGACGCCCGCGGCGTCTTTCTGATCTGTCAGGTATCGCTGCTGACGCAAGCAATGGGGCCTGCCCAGATTTTCGTGGAGATCATCGATGAGGCTCGGCGGACGCAGTTCAGGCGAGTCACGCTCGATCCCGGGCAGGTGGTCCAGATCGTCACGCTCACGCTGGATCCTGTCGGCAGGTGAACGCCGTCAGTCCCACACTTGGCTACCGGAGTCGAAAGGCTTGAAGAATCGCGTACTCATCGTGCTGGCATTGGCCTGCAGCGCTCTGACTCCTGACGTCGTATGCGCGGCGCCCTCCCAGGTGACCGGCGTCGTCGGGGCCGAATCGGTCGAGGCAGCCCCCGAGCCCGGTGCAGAGTTACGCGTGTGGCTCATCACCACGGGCCCTGGAGACGCGGTCTGGGAGCGCTTCGGTCACAACGCCCTACGCGTTCTGAATACCGAAACCGGGCGGGACGCCTCCTATAACTGGGGCATTTTCGACTTCAACCAGGCCGACTTCATCCCGCGGTTCCTCAAGGGTCAGATGCTCTATATGATGGCGCCGTTCTCGACCGAAGCCATGGTCGACTCGTATGCCCGTGCCAACCGGGAGGTCGTCATGCAGGAGTTGGCGCTCACTCCCGCCCAACGCTTGCGGTTGCGGGACTTGGCCGAGGTGAACGCGTTGCCCGAGAACCGCGACTACTTCTACGACCCCGTCCTCGACAACTGCTCGACCCGGGTACGCGACCTGCTGGACCAAGTGCTGGACGGCGCACTCCTCGAGCAACTCGGTACCAGGGAGACGGGCACATCCTACCGCACGCATACGCGGAGGCTCACAGAGGTCGACCCGTTGGTCTTCGCGGGCCTGGACGTCCTGGTCGGTAGCCTGGGCGACCGGCCCATCTCGCTGTGGCAGGCGATGTTCGTTCCGATGACCCTTCGCGATGCCCTGCGAGACGCCACCGTGACCGATGCAGACGGACTCGAGGTGCCGCTGGTGGTATCCGAGCAGATCGTGGCGCCTTCGACGCGAAGCGCCGAGCCGGCCCAAGCGGAGTCCTGGTTCTGGCGCTACCTCATCCTGGGATCCCTCCTGGGCGGCTTGATGATCTGGATGGGACGTCTCGCCGCCACCGGACGTCGCTCTTCCCGAATCATCTTGGGCATCCTGGCTTCCGCGTGGAGCCTGCTGGCCGGGTCGGGTGGCGTCATCCTGGTGCTCGTGCTCTTCACCGATCACTGGGCGATGGCGCGGAACGAGAGCTTGTTCCTGCTCAACCCTGTCTCGATCGTGCTCGTGGTGCTCGCTCCCCTCGCCCTGGCCGGGCGAAAAAGGGCGATGCGGCTCGCACGTCTCGTCGCCTTCGCGGCCTTCGGCATCGCGGCACTCGGGCTGCTCGTGCAATCGCTGCCGGCGACGTCACAGCAGACCGCCATGCTCTTCGCGCTGTTCCTACCGGTCCACGCCGGGCTGGCGACCGCGCTGCACGAGATTGCGACCTGCTAGCTCGACATCCGCTCCGAGAGCTGTCGCAGCATCGCCCGCTCCTGCTCTGAGCTCTCGATGACCCGGTCGGCGACCAATTCGATGCGCTCGATCGGCACGTCGCCGGCCGATTCGAGCAGGCGGTCGGTGGCAATGAGAACTCCGCCCGCACCGCTGTTCGCCCATTCTCGAGAGAGGCCATCTGTGGAGGCGATTCCCGCGACGAGGAAGACCACGTCCGGTTCGCCCCGAAGAAGCGCGGGCTCCACCAACGCGTTGGCATCGAGTGGGTCGATGACCGGGACGATATCGAGGAGGTGAGCGCGGGTCCCTTCGAGCGCACGAGTCAGTGCGTTCTTCAGTATGGTCAGCGTCCGGGCCTCCAACTCCGTGCTCATGAAGTCGATGATCAAGTCCGCCTGTGCCGCGTTGGAAGGCACTTGGGTGAACGTCCACGGACCCGCCGCCCCGCGCGTGGAGCTCGTCGCCCTGGGCACCACCTGGGGGATCCTCGCCTCGTTGTAGATCGGAGCCGAAACAGTCGAGCCCCGAATGAGCCCGCTCCCCACAACCGCCACCACGTCGGCGACGGGGGACGCCCACCGCGCTCGTGTGACCACGGGGCTCGTGCCGAGCGTGTCGGGTAGCAATTGGATCTCGAGGCCGCGCACCGGAGCCCGCTCAAGCTCGTCCCGTACCAACTGGACGGTCGCCTCCGACCTCGCTCGCGGCATCGCGACCACCAGTGCCGAGTGGTCGGGCCCTCCGCACAGGCGATACAAAATAGGAGCACCAAGCACATTCCGATGCGTTGCGCCGGACGACGCGCCCATGTCAGCCCCATCGTTGCTCCCGCGCGGCTGACTCGCCGCCGGTCAGCGGCCAGTCAGCTCGTCACGCGTCTCAGTGTCCACCGCCCGGCCCCAGATGCTCGATGAACCACTCCGACATGGCAGCTTGTGCCCTGGCATTGTGCTCCCGGTTCCTGAAGCCGTGACCTCCGCCTTCGGTGCTGATGAAGTTGGACTCCACGCCTTCGCCCTGGAGAGCGGCATACATGATCTCGCTTGCGCTGATCGGAGCCAGCGTGTCCGCGTCCCCGTGGATCAAGAGCGTCGGTGGATCGTCCGGGGTGACAAAAAGGATCGGCGAGATCGCGGCGGCCTGCTCCTGGGGAAAGTCGAGCGCCGGGAAGCGCTCGTTCGGGCCGGTGATGGGGCGAATGTCCACCGGGGGATAATACGCGACCACCGCCGCCACCCGGGCGGGCGGGCGCAGCACTTCGTCCTGGGAGGCCTGATCACCCTCGTCGGAGCCGAGACCGAGCATCAGGGACAGATGCCCTCCCGCGCTACCACCAAAGACGCCCAAACGGTCCGCGTCGACGCCGAGATCCGATGCGTGCAAGCGTACGTACCTCAAGGCGCGCCTCACGTCGGCTTCGGCCTCGGGCACCTTAAAGCGTGGCGCGCTCCCATGGCGCACAGCGATGACCGTCAACCCGTTCTCGAGCAGCGCTGAGAACGACCGGCGAGCCAGCCCCTCGGGGGGTGACCAGCGTGACACCCAGCCACCACTCACCATGAACAGCACGGCCCCGCCGTGGGCATTCGACGTGTCAAGACGTCGAACGTGAGCGCCATCCCCGCCTTGTGGCCGTACACCACGTCCGACGTGATCTCGAAGCCGTTGTCGCCTGTGCTGCCGCCCTGCTGACTCACGGCCTGCGGGGGCAACGCGGCTGGGATTAGAACGAAGCCCAGGGCGAGCACTCGATTTCTCTTCAACATCTCGAATTCCATCCATTCTATGGGACACACATCGCACACATCGGACGGAGCCATGGTAGGTCTCCGGGGGGGACCGTTCCAGTGGCCGAGCCAAGCGAGCGCCCCGCGACGGCCCCAACTTTTACCCCGGTAATATTTACATGACATTGTACCCTGGTATAATCATCGGTCGATTCTACCCGGGGACAACACCATGAACACCCACGACGACGCCCTGTGCACCGCCTTTGCGGGGACACGCTGCATCGCCACCGGCTCGCTCGGCGAGGTCGCGGCGGCCACGAAACAGCTTCTGGATTCGGGCGAACCGGCCACGCTCCACGTCTTTCACAACGGGACGAGCGAGCCGCTCGACCTCGATCTGCGAGGGTCCCTCCAGGACGTCGTGGAACGCTACCCGTCGATCGGGCCACAAGAGGCCTCCCCCCCTCCCGCCCCCGGGGCGCCCAAGCTCCGTCGCGGGCCGGGGCGACCCCGCCTCGGCGTGGTGTCCAAGGAGGTCACCCTCATGCCGAAGCATTGGGCCTGGCTGGGCACGCAACCCGGAGGAGCGTCTGCGACGCTTCGCCGGCTCGTGCACCTCGCCCGCGTGGAAGGGGCGCAAGACGATCGAGCCCGTCAGTCCCAGGACGCCGCGTATCGCTTCATGTACGCTATGGTGGGTAACCAACCCGGCTTCGAGGAGGCCACCAGGGCGCTGTTCGCGGGCGACGCGGAGAGCTTCAAGACGGAATCCGAGGCGTGGCCGCCCGATCTCCGTGATTTCAGCCGACGCCTCGCGACCGATGCACTCCTCGGCGTCGAGACTCCATAGACGATGCAAGACCTCACGGAAGGCTCGATCTCGAGACACATCATGAAGCTCTCCGTCCCGATCGCCATCGGGATGGTCTTCCAGACCCTCTACTACCTCGTCGATCTCTACTTCGTCGGACAGCTCGGTGACGCGGCGGTCGCGGGCTTCACGTCCGCGGGTAACGTGCAGTTCCTCATCATGGCGGTCACGCAGATCCTCGGTGTCGGCACAATGGCGCTCATCGCGCAGGCCAGCGGACGGAAGGACCGCGAGGACGCCAACCTGATCTTCAACCAGAGCCTCGGGCAGGCGGCTCTCTGCGCTGTGGGGACCGTCGTCTTCGGCTACTGGTTGGCGAGGCCGTACATGCTCACGCTGGGCGCAGACGCCGCGACGTTCGAAGCCGGGACGACGTAGCTGTACTGGTTCCTTCCCGGGCTCGGGCTTCAGTTCGCGCTGATCTCGATGGGTTCGGCGCTCAGAGGAACCGGCATCGTGAATCCTACGATCGTCGTGCAGGTATCGACGGTGGTGCTCAATGCGATCCTGTCTCCGATCATGATCGCAGGATGGCTGACCGGTCGACCCATGGGCCTCACGGGCGCCGGCCTCTCGACGACGATCTCGGTGGCCGTCGCCGTCCTGATGATGCTCGTCTATTTCGTTCGGCTCGAACGCTACGTCGTCTTCGACTTCGGCATGCTGCGGCCGCATTGGGACACCTGGAAGCGAATACTGGCCGTGGGGCTGCCCCCGGGCGGCGAATTCGCCTTGATCTTCGTGTACATGGCGGTCATCTACTGGACGACTCGCGATTTCGGTCCCGCGGCCCAGGCGGGCTTCGGCGTCGGATCGCGCGTTATGCAGGCGATTTTCCTGCCCGCCATGGCGATCGCGTTCGCCACCGCTCCCGTCGCCGGCCAGAACTTCGGAGCAGGCCGCTATGAGCGAGTGCGGCAGACGTATCGTTCCTCGGTGACCACGCTGAGCGCGCTCATGTTGATCCTGACGCTCCTGTGCCAATGGCGTCCCGACCTCCTGATCGCCGGCTTCAGCGACGACCCGGCGGTGATCGGCGTGGGCGAGGACTTCCTACGCATCATCTCCTGGAACTTCGTCGCCACCGGGATCGTCTTCACGAACTCGAGCATGTTCCAGGCCATGGGGAATACACTGCCGGCACTGCTCGCGAGCGCCACCCGCATCATGACGTTCGCGGTGCCCGCGGTGTGGTTTACAACACTCCCCTCGTTCGAGCTCCGGCACCTGTGGTATCTGTCCGTGGCCACCGTCGCGCTTCAGGCGGGCGCCCGCTATTGGATGCTCACCGTCGAGTTTCGGAAGCGACTCGTGGCAGCGGAGCCCGCGGCGCGGTGACGTCGGTTGGCTAGGCCTCTCCGCCGGGGTCGAGCGAGCCGGTCTGTCGCGCGAGCTCGATCAGGAGACGGACCGCCAGACCATAGTTGGCGATGCCACCCGCCACCTGGTTGGCGCGCAGAAATCGGTCGTTGACCGCGGCACCGACCGCCCGCGCCGAACTGTTTCGGAATGGGCGCCACCACTCGGCTCGATCGCGCGCGTCCCGCCGGACGCCTGGCAGCAGAAGGCCCGCCAAGCGGACTCGCTCGTCTCTCGCCAGCTCCCGTACCAGGGTGGTGTTCATGTAGTACGCTGCTGAATATCGAGCGGCGGCATGGGGAGCGAGCGATGCGGCGACGTAGGAGAGGAATCTAGCTTCGAGTTCGGGATTCACCCCTCGCTGATGGGCCTTTTCGTGCGCGATCGTCAAGGAACGACCCAATACCGGCTGTGGAACCACGAGCGGTTCTCCCGTGAGCGGCGAGTACTGGCCCTGGACTCCGAATCGAGCCATGAGCGAGCTGAACACCGGCTCCTTGGCACGCCCGTATTTCCATCCGACCGAAGGCCTGAGTCCCAGCAGCGTCGTGGCGCGCGCGAACCCCGCCTCGATGGCATCGTCCAGCTCCTCGCGATCCGCGACCCTGGTCGCGTGACCGACATCATCGACCCCATGAAGCACGAGGTACGCAGCGTTGAGATTGCGCACACTTTCCTCCGCGAGATCGATCAACTCAGCCGAATCGGGGGCGGTGAAAACGGGCCAGCCCATGCGCTCGGCGAGCGGAGGGCGGGCATAACCGAAGCCCCACACCATGTAGAAGCAGAAGGTGATCGCCCCGACGTCTCGAAGTACTACTAGGCCGACGATCTGCCCCGCGTTTTTTCGAGACCTTTGTCCGCGCACCACAACACGTAGCGTCCGCCCAAGGAATGTGAGCCAGGCGGCGAGGTAAGCGACGAGAGCGACCTCGGCGACCGAGAACGGAAGAAGGGCGCTGATCCGCGACAGAGTCCATGCGATTCGCGGATGGGTGGGCGCGACCAGTGATTCGGCTACCGCCGGGAACGAGGCCAGCAGAAAAAAGACGAGGTAGGCGGCCACGCCGCTACCGAAGACAGCTAGCCTCCGTTTGGCGTGGAGGGGGCGATCGCCGGGCAGGCCGGACGGGGCATTGGGGAGCAGGGTGGACATGGGGGTGGAAGGTATTGGACCGATCGGAGAACACCATGGCGTCCACCCGCAAAGAACAACGGCCCCGCCACCCAAGGGGGTGACGGGGCCGATCAGGTCCGGCGGACCCGACGAACACCTAGGCGTTCGTGGGCGCTAGTACATGCCGCCCATTCCACCACCACCCGGCATCGGCGGCGGCGGCGAATCATCCGCCTTCTCGACGACCACTGCTTCGGTTGTCAGCAGCAGCCCCGCAATCGATGCAGCATTTTGCAGAGCCGTGCGCACGACCTTGGTCGGGTCGATCACGCCGGCCGCGACCAAGTCCTCGTACACGTCCGTCTCCGCGTTGTAGCCGACGGCGCCGCTCTCGGCGCGCACCTTCGCCACCACGATGCTGCCCTCAACGCCGGCGTTCTCGGCGATCTGGCGAATCGGGTGCTCGAGCGCACGACGCAGGATCTGGACCCCAATCTGCTCATCCTCACGTTCGAGGGTCAACTTATCGAGCGTCTCCTGCGTGCGCAGCAGCGCGACGCCACCACCCGGAACGATGCCTTCCTCGACGGCGGCGCGCGTTGCGTGCAACGCGTCCTCGACGAGCATCTTCCGCTCCTTCATCTCGGTCTCGGTCGGGGCGCCGACATTGATGACGGCCACCCCGCCCGCGAGCTTCGCGAGCCGCTCCTGCAGCTTCTCACTGTCGTAATCCGACGTGCTCTTGTCGATCGAGACGCGGATCTCATCGATGCGGCCCTTGATGTTGTCGCTACCGCCGGCGCCGTCGATCAGGGTCGTGTTGTCCTTGTCGATGACGACACGCTTCGCGCTACCGAGATCACCGGCAACGGCGTTCTCGAGCTTGAAGCCGACTTCCTCCGAGATCACCTGGCCACCCGTGAGGATGGCGATGTCCTGGAGCATGGCCTTGCGGCGGTCACCGAAGCCCGGTGCCTTGACCGCTGCGACCTTGAGCGTGCCCCGCAGCTTGTTCACGACCAGCGTCGCCAGCGCCTCACCCTCGACGTCTTCAGAGACGATCAAGAGCGGCTTGCCCATCTGGGCGACCTTCTCGAGGATCGGCAGCAGGTCCTTCATCGAGCCGATCTTCTTGTCGTGGATGAGGATCATGGGATCCTCGAGCACCGCTTCCATCCGCTCCGGGTCCGTCACGAAGTACGGGGAGAGATAGCCGCGGTCGAACTGCATGCCGTCGACCGTCTCGAGCGTGGTCTCGAGGCCACGCGCCTCTTCGACCGTGATGACGCCGTCTTTGCCGACCTTCTCCATCGCGGCCGAGATGAGTTCGCCGATCTCGGGGTTGTTGTTGGCCGAAATCGCGGCAACCTGCGCGACTTCCGTCCTGCCCTTGGTCTCGACCGAGAGGTTCGCGAGCTCTGCGACAACGGCCTCGACGCCCTTGTCGATGCCTCGGCGGATGCCCATCGGGTTGGTGCCGGCCGTGACGTTCTTCAGGCCCTCGCCGAAGATCGCCTGCGCGAGCACCGTGGCGGTGGTCGTACCGTCACCGGCCACGTCGGAGGTCTTGGTGGCGACCTCCTTGACCATCTGGGCTCCCATGTTTTCCACGGGATCCTCAAGCTCCACTTCCTTGGCCACGGACACGCCGTCCTTGGTCACGGTCGGGGAGCCGAATTTCCGATCCAGGACCACGTTCCGGCCCTTGGGGCCGAGGGTCACCTTCACGGCCTGTGCGAGCTTATCAACGCCCTTCTTGAGACGCGCACGCGCCTCGACGTCGAATTGGAGCTCCTTAGCTGCCATGATTCGTATCTCCTATTTCGTCGAATGCGCTTTACGGGACGATGGCGAGGATGTCGGACTCGCGGAGGATGAGGTACTCCTCACCGTCCAGGGTGACATCGGTGCCGCTGTACTTCCCGTACAGCACCTTGTCCCCGACCTTCACGTCCATCTCGAGCCGGGCACCCTCGTCGGAGAGCTTGCCCGGACCCACTGCGATCACCTCGCCCTGCGATGGCTTCTCTTTTGCGGTGTCGGGGATGTAGAGCCCGCCCCGCATCTGCTCCGCCTCGTCGAGCGGCAGTACTACTACGCGGTCCGCCAGTGGCTTGACCTCGCTTGCGGCTGTACCCATCTGGCCTCCTCCTGATGAAAAGGGCCGTATTCCGTTGGGATTCGGTACTAGCACTCAACCGAGGTGAGTGCTAGCAGGTCTAATCTCTCCGATCCTCGGAGTCTGTCAAGTGGATCGATCACATCGGCCCGCGCCCGAAGTACGAAGGGCCGCCAAAGTCGTGTTTTCGGGTCAGCCGGCGAGCGCTTCACCCGCCATCGCGAGTCCGTAGAGCGTGAGATACGGCTCGATGCGATCGACGGTCGTGAGATGCGGGCCCATCGTGTTCGCGAAGCCGCCCGTCGCCACTACATAGGCGTCCGGCCGGAGCCATTCGGCCTTGATGCGGTGCACGATTCCGTCTACGGCGTCGATCGCCTGGTAGAAGACGCCGCTCTGAATGCACGTCTCGGTCCGGCGCCCGATCACGAGCTCCGGCGGCTGCAGCTCGACCTTGGGGAGCTTGGCGGTCCGAGAGGCCAACCACTCCAGGCCCGCGTTGAGCCCGGGGGAGATGACGCCACCACAAAAGACGCCCTCGCTGGTAATGCAGTCGAACGTGGTCGCGGTACCCAGATCGACAGCGATGGTATCGCGGGCGTACAACTCACGGGCCGCAAGCGTGTTCACGATGCGGTCGGCACCGACCGACAGAGGCTCCTCGACGTCGAGCTCGATGGGGAGCCCTGATGACGGCCCCACGGCGATGACCTCGCCTCGCACGATCTCACCGAGCGTCTTCATCCATACGTGGTTTAGCGAGGGGACCACGGAGCCGACCACGCCGCGCTCGATGCGCTCGATGTCGACATTGTCGCCCGAGAGAAACGCGCGGATCAATGCAGTCATTTCGTCGGCCGTGCGCGGAACGCTCGAACTCACCCTCCAGTGCGCGGCCAATTCCGTCGTGCTCGTGGCGAGCCCCACGACGGTCTCCGTGTTCCCGACATCGACGACCAGCTGCATTGGAATCTCCGTTTAGTCTGCGCAACCTGGCATCTACTCCAGACCCATGCTCCCGGCCACGACGTATACCCGCGACCCATCGGGGCGCTCCAATACCAGCGCTCCGCTGCGCGCGATCCCACGAGCGGTCCCACGGCCCTCCTGCTCCGTGCGCACGCGCCGCCCCGCGAGCACGTCGCGACGGTTCAGGTCGTCCAGCAAGGGCCGCGGCAAGACGTTGCCCAGTCGAGCAGCCGCGAGGCGTCGGAGCCCGCGAAGCACTTCGCTCGCCAGCGAAGCGCGGGAGACCGAGCACCCGAGCAACGCCTCGAGCGAGCCCGCCCGTTCGGCAATATCGGGCGCGAAGCCACCCGGTGGTGTGCGCACGTTCACACCGATCCCCGCCACCACGCGCCCGCCCTCACCAGCCTCGCACAGCACACCCGCCACCTTCGTGCCTCGGACGATGACGTCGTTCGGCCACTCCAACCCTGCCTCAGCCCCCGGCACAGAGTTGTCGATGGCCCCGGCGGTCGCGAGCCCCACCAGTAGGGGCACGTATGACACCGATGGGCTCCGCGCAGGCAGCAGGACCGACATCCAGAGGCCGGAGCCCGAAGGAGAGTGCCATGTCGCTCCCCGGCGTCCCCGCCCGGCGGATTGAGATTCGGCAATGACTACCGAAAAACTACCGGCCCCCCGCTCCGCCATCTCACGCAGTCGATCGCTGGTCGATCCAAGCTCGTCATGGACCTCGAACGTCGGCGGGACCTCCCCAAGCGCACCGTTGAGCTCCCACAGTTCGGCCCACACTGCGATAGGCTCGCCTTCCCAGTGGGTCAGACGCGCCATGGGGTGACCGGAGGCCTCACTGCAGCCACAGGTAGCTGACGAACGCTGTGCCGACCACCCAGCAATATGGGGCAAACAGGTGGAAAGCGCGCTTGTCCAGCATCCCGACGAACGCCCGAATCGCGAGCACACCTGTGATCGCGGCGACGACGCAGCCCGCCAGGAGCGGCACGACGCCCACGGCGGTCACCGAACCCAGATTCGGGATCTGGAGCACCGCCGCGCCCGCGATGGCCGGCACCGCCATGAGGAAGGAGAATGCCGCCGCCTCCTCCGCGTACACGCCCAGCCAGAGGGCAGCAACCACCGTAGTCCCGGATCGGGATATGCCCGGCACCAGCGCGCATACTTGAGCCAGTCCGATCAGCACCGCGGCTGTGAGTGCTGGCCGTTCGATCGCGCCGCGGGCTATCGCGTGGCGGCTCGACCACAACGCGACACCCGTCACCAGCAAAGCGACGCCCGCTACCATGGGGGCCTCGAACAGCGATTCGATCTGCTCCATCGCCAGCGCGCCCACCGCCACGATGGGGACAGTCGCTGCGACGAGCACGCCCACATAAGCGAGGGCCTGGCGATCCCGCTCGACGATACCGGTCACCAGCTTCCCGATGCGCGCCCGATAGACGATCAGGATCGAGAGCAGCGTAGCCACGTGCACACCCACCTCGAAGAGCACTCCCGGCACCACCGTGCCCATCAACGACTGCGCGATGACCAGGTGACCGGAGCTCGAGACCGGAAGGAACTCCGTCGCTCCCTGTACGAATCCTAGAATGACCGCCTCCCAAACGGTCACTGCGGTGCCCCCAGCACCTGCTCGTAGTATTGCTCGTAGAGCGGCACGACACGGTCGGTTGAGAAGCGCTCCTCCGCGAGCACCCGGCCCGCCTCGGACATCGAGGCCCTGAGGTCGTCATCAGCCAGCACGCGCACGCCGGCCTCGGCCATACCCTGGATGTCCCCGACGTCGAACATATAGCCGGTCGTGCCGGCCTCGATGACCTCGGGCAAACCGCCGATGTTGGACGCCACGACCGGCGCGCCGCACGCCATAGCCTCGAGCGCGACGAGGCCGAACGACTCGCTCGCCGAAGGCAACAAGAAGAGGTCGGCGCACGAGAGCAATTCGTGCACGGAGGTGTGCTTGCCCAAGAACAGAACCTTGTCTCGCACGCCCAACTCTTCCGCGCGCAAGAGCACCCTGGGCCGCTCCGGCCCGTCACCGACGAGCACCAGCCGCGCCGGATGCTCGGCGCTCATGCGGGCGAAAATCGCTACGACATCCTCCACGCGCTTCACAGCGCGGAAGTTGGAGATGTGCATCACGATCTTCTCGCCGTCCGGCGCCAGCGTCGCCCGGTGGGACGGCTCGAGACCAGGGCGGTAGATGGAGGTGTCGATGAAGTTGGGGATCACCTCGATGCGCTGTTCAGGAACCCTGAAGTCCCGAACGGTCTCCCGCCGCAGGAACTCCGAGACCGCGGTCAGCCCGTGCGACTTCAGGATCGAGAAGCGGGTGATCGCGTGGAACGAAGGATGCAATCCGACCAGCGTGATGTCGGTTCCGTGCAACGTCGTCACGATCTTCAGGTCGGTCTGTTCGCCCAACATCTCGTGGGCGATCCAGGCGGACGTGGCGTGTGGGATCGCATAGTGCACATGCAACAAGTCCAGCTCATGCTTGCGAGCGGTGTCGTGCAGCGCGACCGCGAGCGCGAGCGAGTACGGCGGATGCTCGAAGAGCGGGTAGTCCTCCATCTCGACTTCGTGGAAGAAGACGCGCTCGCGGAGATGGTCCAAGCGGAAGGGCTGATCGTACGAGACGAAGTGCACCTCGTGCCCCCGCTCGGCCAGCGCGAGCCCGAGCTCCGTCGCCACCGCACCGGACCCGCCATAGGTGGGGTAGCACGTGATCCCGATCTTCATGAGGCCCCTCCCCGGGGCCCGGCCACGGACGCGCCTGCGGCCGCCCACGCCTCCAGGGTCAGGCGCACCTGATCCTCCACCGGTGACGTCGCGTCGATGCGCGGCACCGAGGCCGGGAGTTGATTACGGAACCACGTGATCTGTCGCCGAGAGTATCGACGGGTGTTTGCCCGGATCTGCCCCATCGCCTCCTCGAGTGTGATCTCCCCCGCCAGGTGTCGGGCCGCTTCCCGATACCCCGTCCCCGTCATCCCGGGCGCGTGCTGGTCATAGCCGGCGTCCAGCAAGCCACGTACCTCGTCGAGCAGTCCTCGTTCCACCATCCTGACCACACGGTCCTCGATTCGTCGGTCCATTTCCTCGCGCGGGAGATCGAGCAGCACGACGGCTCCAGGAATGGCCTCTGCATCCGCCGGCGCGTCTCGATGCCAGCGCGACAGAGGCACTCCGGTGAGTAGAGCGACCTCGAGTGTCCGGCTCATGCGCTGCGGACCGCCCTCGATGGCCAGCCGCGCGCGCTCGGGGTCCAGCCGCTCGACCCAGGCGGCGAGCACCTCCGGCGCTCGTGCCTTCAGGTATCCGCGAAGCGCTTCCACGCGCGCCTCCTCCATCGGAGGCTGCGCGAAGATCGGCTCCATGATCGCTTTCAGGAAGAACCCCGTACCCCCGGCGATCACGGGCAGCCTTCCTCTCGCGGAGATCTCGTCTACCCACCGGCGCGAGTCTCGCGCGAACTGGCCCGCGGAGTAGCGAGCGTCGGGCCCAATCAAATCGAGACCGTGATGGGGTACGCGGGCCCGGTCCGCATCGAGCACCTTGTCGGTCCCGATGTCCATGCCTCTGTATACCTGCCGCGAATCCATCGAGATGATTTCGATGTCGAGGTGTGCGGCGAGCGCGAGCGACAGATCGGTCTTTCCGGAAGCGGTCGGCCCGGTGACCGCCAGGAAAGCGGGCGGGCTGTCGTCGACGGTCACGACCGCCCGAACTTCCTCGCGAGCTCCGCCCCGGAAAGCCGTACCACGGTTGGGCGTCCGTGCACATCGTGGTGGGGTAGGTCCGTTGCGAAGAGCTCGTCGAACAGCTCCTGCATCTCTGGCACGGAGAGCTTCTGGCCGGCCTTGATGGCGCCCTTGCAAGCAAACGTCATCGCAATGCGTTCGTGCTGGTTATTAGCGGAGCGCACAAGCTCCGAACCGTGGGTCAACTCATCGACCATTTCGCGGAACGCGCGCTCGGCGTCGAAGTAACGGTGCGGATTCGGCACCGAGTGCACGATCACCGTGTCGCCGCCGAAGGGCTCGACTTCGAAGCCGGCGCGCTCGAGCAGGCTCTTCAACTCCACGACCTGCTCGATCTCCGCTGAACTCAGTCGAACCGTCAACGGGAAAAGCAGTCGCTGCCCTTCCTGCCCACCCCGCCCGAAGCTCTCCATCAGGCGCTGGAACAGCACTCGTTCGTGCGCGGAGTGCTGGTCCACGATCAGGATGCCGTCGCGCGTTTCGGCGAGTATGTACGTATTGAGTACCTGCCACAGACGAGGTCGAAGCGCACCGGGCTCCAGCTCGGATGCCACGTCCAGTTCCGGGGAGCCCGCCTCATCGTTCGCTTCGGCGCCGGCCACGAAGAGCGCCATCTGCGCGTCGGCATCAGCGGTCACCACGGACTCGCTGCCTTCCCGCACGAAGAGCGCTGGCGCCGCGAGCTGCGTATCGAACGTCGCGGCACTTTCCTCGACCGCCAGGGCACCGCGCACGGCTTCTTCGACCAGCGCTTCGACGCGCGGCCATTCCTTGAAGCGCACTTCCGCCTTGGCAGGGTGCACGTTCACGTCCACGTGGCCGTTGGGCACCCGCAGATAGAAGAACATCCAGGGGCGTGCGCCCTCCGGAATGGTGGTGCGGTAGCCCCGCTCGGCGGCCCTGATGAGTTGCGGCGCGCGAAACGGGCGACCGTTCACAAAGAGATAGCTGCGCCTCACGCCTGGTCTCGCCGCATCCGGGCGTTGCACGAGCCCCTTCAAATCCAGTCCATTCTCGCTGTGTGAGGCCAGGAGCATGGTGCCACCGTGCTCCGCGCCCCACAACTGGCCGACGCGCGCGGACGCGTCGTCCGCGGCGGGAAGGTCCAGCAGCGTGCGGTCGTCCGAAGTCAGCAGGAAGGACACGTTCGGGTTGGCGAGCGCGAGGCCGGTCACGGCTTCGCTGATCGCACGACTTTCCGCGCTCACCGACTTGAGGAACTTGGCGCGCGCCGGTGCGTTGTGGAAAAGGTTGCGCACGTCGACCGTAGTGCCGCGCTGCCGTGCAAAGTCCTCGACGGTATTGATCTGGCCGCCGTCGACCACCACCCGAGTCCCGACTTCCTCCTGCCCGTCACAGGTGTCCAACGTCATGCGCGAGACCGCGGCGATGGAGGGAAGCGCTTCACCACGAAAACCGAAGGTGCGGATGCCGCCGAGATCGTCGGCCACCGAAATCTTGCTGGTCGCGTGCCGATCCAGACAGAGCAGCGCATCTTCACGCCCCATGCCCACCCCGTCGTCGCTGACGCGGATGCGGCGCTTGCCGCCGCGCTCGATCTTGATGTCGACGCGCAAGGCGCGGGCATCCAGGGAGTTCTCGACCAGCTCCTTCACCGTAGAGGCAGGGCGCTCCACGACCTCACCGGCGGCGATTTGGTTCGCCACCACGTCCGGAAGTACCTGAATGCGCCTAGCCATGGAAAAACCTAGCCGAGCCCGACATTTCCACCACAGGGCGGCCCATCAGTCCACACGGTAGAACCTTCGAGCGTTCTCCGTGGTCTGGCGAGCCACGACTTCCAGCGAGCGATCGAGATGCACCGCGACCGCCTCCGCCACGTGCGCGACCAGCGCAGGCTCATTTCGCTTGCCCCGTCGCGGCACCGGCGCCAAGTACGGTGCGTCGGTTTCGATGAGCAGCCGGTCTTCGGGAACCTCGCGCAGCGCATTGAGCGCGGAAAAGCTCTTGAAGGAAGCAATCCCCGAGAATGAGACATACCAACCGGCCTTCATCGCTTCTGCGAACGCGCGCGAGCCGCCAGTAAAACAGTGCAGCACACCCGTGGTGCCGTCGGGCATCGCCCGCAGCGCGGCGGCGATGTCCTCGTCCGCCTCCCTGGCATGAACGACCACGGGCAGGCCCAACTCGCCGCCCAGTTCCAGGTGTTGGCCGAAGAGACGCCGCTGCACGTCCCGGGGTGCATTGTCGTAGAAGAAATCGAGCCCGGTCTCGCCGATCGCGACGACCTGCTCGTTCTGGCTCGCCAAATCGCGCACACGATCGATGGCATCGGGGGCGGCGCTGCCGGCCTCGTGCGGATGCACGCCCGCGGTACACCAGGCGCCCGCGCGGCCACGCACGAGATCGAGCGCCCGACCAGCATCCGCAACGTCGGAGGCGATCGTGACCCACCGTGTTACTCCGGCTTCGGCGGCCCGGTGCAACACCGCCTCACGGTCGCCCTGGAAGGCGTCGTCCGTGAGGTGGCAGTGGCTGTCGAAGAGCTCGATCAGAAACTCCTCAGACGGTCGCCGGCTGGGGCCTCTTCTTCTGGTCGGCGCTCTTTCCGAGGCCCCACTTGTTCTGGATCTCGATGAGCGCCGGGGCCGCCACGAAGATCGAGGAGTAGGTGCCGATGATGACGCCGAGAATGAGGACGACCGTGAAGTCGCGGATCACGGCACCGCCGAGCAGATACAGCGCCAACAGTACCGCCAGGGTGGTTCCCGACGTGAGGACCGTACGCGGCAGTGTCTCGTTGATCGACTGGTTGACCAGCTCGATCTGATCGCGCTTGCGCGCGCCCTTCTTGTGCAAGTTCTCACGAATGCGGTCGAACACGACAATGGTGTCGTTGAGCGAGTACCCGAGAATCGTGAGAATCGCGGCGACTGTTGGAAGCGCGATCTCGACGCGAAACACCGCCAGGAACCCGAGCGTAATCAGGATGTCGTGGAGGGTCGCGATCACAGCCGCGAGCCCGAAACGCAGCTCGAAGCGCATCGCCAGGTACATCAGCGTCAGCACGAACGAGAACAGGATCGCGTACAGCGCCTTCACCTGGAGCTCACCGGCCACCTTGGCGCCCACGGCCTGCGTGCTCACGACCTGGAAGGTCCCGGCACCGAGCGCGGCGGCTAGATCGCTCTCGATCTCGTCGGCGACGTCGGTGATCGAGAGGTCTTCCGCGATGGGCGCGCGGATCACGAACTCGTTCTCGTCTTCGTCCCCGAAGCGCGTGATCGGCGGCGCTTGTGCCCCGCCGAGTGCATCGCGCAGTCCCGCGGCGGTGATCGGCGCGTTGAACTCCACCTGAATGAGCGAGCCGCCGGTGAAGTCGACGCCATAGTCCTGCCAGCTGCCGATGGTCGCGACGTTGATCACCATCGCGGCGATGCCGGAGAGCAGCACCGCAGCCGATAGCACGTAGGCCTTCTTACGCGCCTCGATGAAGGGGTAGCTGGCGTCCTTGAAGAGTCTCATATCGCGGTCAAACGCTGATTGGATCCGTCGTCTTCTTCCCGGACAGATAGAGCAGGAAGAAGGTGCGGGTCACGAAGAGGGCGGAAAAGAAAGACGCCACGATCCCGATCGAGAGCGTCACGGCAAAGCCACGTACCGGGCCGCTGCCGAACTGGAAGAGAATCAAGGCCGTAATGAGCGTGGTGACGTTCGCGTCGACGATCGCGGAGAGCGCGTGAGCGAAGCCTTCGTCGACAGCGGTTCGAGAAGCCCGTCCATGGTCCAACTCTTCTCGAATCCGTTCGAAGATCAGGACGTTCGCATCCACCGCCATGCCGATCGAGAGAATGAGCCCCGCGATTCCCGGGACCGTCAGCGTCGCTTCCATGCCGGCGAGTCCGCCGAGCACCAGGAGCGAGTAGACACCGAGCGCGGCAATGGCGAGCAGGCCCGCCATGTGGTAATACACGGTCATTACGAGGATCACCAGAATCATCCCGACGACGCCCGCGATCGTACCCTGATCGATCGAATCCTGCCCGAGCGACGGACCGACCGTGCGCTCCTCGATGATTTCGATCTTGACGGGCAGCGCACCGGCCCGGAGCACGAGCGCCAGGTCCGCCGCCTCTTCGAGCGGCGTCCCGCTGCCCATCTCGATCTGCCCACGAGCTCCGATACGGTCCCGAATGACGGGAGCGCTCATGACCTGCTCGTCGAGCACGATCGCGAGATAGTCGTTGACGTGCTGCGCGGTGAACCGCGAGAATTCCCGGCCCCCCGCGCGCGTGAGCTCGAACTGGACCTGGGACTGGTTGAACTGCGGATCACGACCGGCGGTGGCGTTCTCGAGCCTGTCCCCCGTCAAGAACGGATCCTCGTCCAGCACGTATAGATACTTGTAGTTGCGCGCGCCCCGGCTCTCGAGATCCTCTGACCAGTGGAGTTCCTGACCCCGGGGAAGAGCCCGCTCTACCGCGGGCAGCGCCAGGAAGTGCTCCGCGGTGGGCACGTCTTCGATGAGCACCAGATAAGTGCCGAGGATGTCGCCCTGGTTGAGCAGCGACGAAAACGGGCGCAGGTCGTCCGGGTCGTCATCGGGCTCCGGCTCGGCTTCCACGTCCGCGCTGTCCGCAGCTGCGTCCGCACTGTCTGTCGCGGCAGCGCCGCCACCGAACAGGGCCTCCTGCAGCGTCTGCTGATTGTCGCTTCCAACCACGTCTCGGCCCATGGCGCGAATCGAATCGACGCCGAGCGTCGCCACGATCGCCCGGTCGATGCGCGGAAGCGCACCCTGCACCTCTGTAACCGGCAAGACGAGCTTGAACTCGAGGAACGCGTTGCGCTGGACGATTTCCTTGGCGCGATTCTCGTCGCCCTGGAGACCGGCCAGCTCGACGATCACTCGCTCGCTGCCAACCTTTTGAATCAGAGGTTCGTTGACGCCGAACTCGTCGATCCTCGTGCGGATGATGCGGACGACCTGGTCGATCATCCCCGACTTGGCCTCTGCCGTCATGGTGCCTTCGGGGTCATCGACCTCGAGCACGAGGTGCATGCCGCCCTGCAGATCCAGGCCGAGCTTGAGTCCCTTGTCGTACAGTTGCCAGCCAGAAATCGAGGTCACGATCAGGATCGCGATCATCCGGCCGCGGAGCGTCTTGAACATGAACTACCGTGGTTGGAAGAAAAATGGCCCCCGAGGGGCCTCCGACGGTCCGTCCTGAAACCGCGCTACGACAGCCTGTAAAGCTGTCGGCACCCCCAAGGCGTGTCAATCGGTTCGGGAGGCTCGGAAGTCACCCATAAAACCGATTTCAAGACAACTGGTATGCGTTTGCCCCGGGCGGATGTTCCAGGGAGCAGAAAACCGCGCGGTCGTAGTCGGTCAGAAGTACAGGAACGTCTGAACCTTGAGCGACAATTCCGATACGCCGGCCTGCGACGAATAGACATCCAGGTTGGCGCCGATCTTGTTCTTGCCCTCGAAGTAGAACATGAGGCCCGGTGTGAACAACGTGCCCCTGTTCCCCTCCCCCGCCGTGTCCGGGTCACCGATGCTGAAGCGCAGCAGTGGCTCGATGCCCGCCATTCGGGGCCCCTCCAACGCGTGGTAGTACGACACGACCACTTGGGCGGCCATGAAGCGTGCCGCTTCGTCGCCGGCGTCCAGCAGCTTCCAGTTGTCCCCGCCCGTCACGGATCCCTGCAACAGCAACCCGTCACGCCAGCCGCCGACTTCGAGGTCGGCGCCCCACCCTCTCGCGAACCGATTTTCGTCGCTCGTGTCCACGTAGTCGTGTAGGGCGACCTGGCCGGATAGCCTCACGCCATCGGACGCCGCCACGGTGACGCGCCCGGAGAAGGACTTGGCGTCGTTCTCGTCGGCCACGTTGACGCCGGTCCCGTTCGTGATGGTCGCCTGATAGCCGATGCGTCCGGAGCTACCGTCGAGCCTCACGCCCTGATCGCGCCCCGCGAAGCCAAGCGCCTCGGTGAGGCGGCTGTACGAACAGACCGAGCCGACTCCGGCGCAGTCCGACAAACCCTCGACGCGTCCATCTCGTTCGATCACCGAAAGGTCCGTCGAGCTCGACATCTCGAAGAGGTCATACGCCCGCTTGAATTGGCCGATCGAAAACCTGAGTCGGCTCGAGAAACTCAGCCGCAGGTACGTGTCCTGCAGCGCGGTCTTCCCTCCAGCGAAGTCCGGCTGGATCCTGGCAGACACGAAATCGTTCACCGTGATGTCCGCCGTGAAACGGATGCGGCGGAGAAGGAAGTCGTTCTCGGCGCTGGCGAGCGAGGACGCGCTGTGCTGGAAATGCGCACGCCCTCCGATGCGAAGCGAAGCCGCGCGTCCGGAGACCTCCAGTTGGGCCTGCGCCGCTCGGGGTACGATGAGGGCAATCAGGATCAGCGCAGCCAGCGCGAGGCGTTTCACGATTCGGCTTCCCAGTATCAGAGGCTGCGCTACAACGCCCGTCGGAGCACCGCGTGCACACGGGCCATGAAGCGGTCGGCGTCGACGGACTTTTCGACGTAGTCGGCGGCGCCCGCCTCGAGCAGCTCGGCCTCGATCTGATCACTTCCCGTACCCGTTCGGATCAGGACCGGCAACGCGGCCGTATCGAGCGACCCACGCAACTGCTGAAGCACCGCACGCCCGTCGAGGCCTGGCATCGCCAGGTCCAGGATGACGAGATTGAAGGCCTGGTCCTCCTGCAGCAGGTCGAGCGCTTTGTGCCCGTCCCCGGATTCCCTCACCTCGTAGCCGTCGCGTTCGAGCAAGTGGCGCATGCGCAGCCGCGCGTCCTCATCGTCGTCTACGAGAAGAATCCTCGGTGGACGTGACTCGTCCTCCTTAGTCTCCCCGTCGAACTGCTGGCCCAGCACACGCTCGACTTCGACCAGAGTCGTGCGGCCCTTGGTCACCCACTCGAGTCCCACGGCGTGCATCGAGCGCATGCCACCCTGCTCCGCGATGCGTACTATGGTCCCCCAGCCCTTGCGCTGCTCGATGGCCTGCTGGAAGCGCGGACTGACAATGAGCACCTCGTTGACCGGCAGTCGGCCCCGGTACCCGGTGAAGCCACACTCAGGGCACCCCACCGCCCGCACGACCGGCTCCATTCCGTGCCGCTTCGTGAGGCGTTGCTCGTCCGGCGTGAGGTTGCCGCGGACGGGCTCGGCGCAGGTGGCGCATACCCTTCGCAGCAACCGCTGTGCGATCGTGCCTCGCAGGGTCTGGGCGATCGTCCCGTACTGCAGGCCCAGGTCCGCCAAACGGCCTATGGCCGACACGGCGTCGTTGGCGTGCACGGTTGCGAGCACGAGGTGACCGGTCATTGCCGCCTGGGCCGCCGTGACCGCGGTCTCCTTGTCGCGGATCTCCCCGACCAGAATGACGTCGGGGTCCTGCCGAAGCATGGCACGCAGAGCACCCGCGAACGTCATGCCCTGTTTCGTCTCGACCTGCGTCTGTGTGATTCCCGCCAGCTCGTACTCGATGGGATCCTCGACGGTCATGATCTTGACCTTGCCGTCGGCCAGCTCCCGCAACGCCCCGTACAGCGTGGTCGTCTTCCCCGAGCCGGTCGGGCCCGTGACGATGACGACACCGTCGCGATGGTCCAGCAGGCCTCTCAGCCGCTCGAGCTCGACACCCGGCAACTCCAAGTCGTCCAGCGTCAGAGAGGCGCTGGAGTCGAGGATTCGAATCACGCACTTCTCTGCACCACCCGCCGGGATCGTCGAAACGCGCAGGTCGTAACCGCGGCTCTTCACCTTCACTCGAGCCTTGCCGTCCTGCGGTCTCAATCGGTCGGCAATATCGAGCTTCGACAGGACCTTGATTCGCGAGATGATCCGGCTCAGCGCGGACATCGGCAGATCCATGTGCTTCCTGAGCACGCCGTCGACCCGGTAGCGGACCGCACCCAGTTTGCGGCCTGGCTCGATATGGATGTCGGAAGCACCTGCGTTGATGCCGTCGCGGATGATCAGATTGGTCAGCTTGACTACGGGGGTCGCCGAGGCTCCGTCTTCGGAGACCGACTCCGGCCCGATCTCATCTACGAGCTTGACCGCGTCCACCGCGATGTCGTCGGTCAGGCCCCCGAGAAGCGTCTCGACGGCTTTTTCCGGAGAATAGCGAGTGTCCAGGGCATCCTGGATGCCGCTCGGCGACGCGACTTCGAACAGCGGCGTTCGCCCTGTACTGAAGCCCAGGGCTCGCTCGGCCTCCACGTCCGTGGGGCCGCAGGTGGCGACGACGAAGTTCCGGTCGTTCTCCGAGAGCGGGAAGATGTGGTGCTTGCGCGCCATGGTCTCGGGAATGAGCAGCGCCGCGTTGTGTTCCGCCTTATCGAAGTCCGCGACGTTCAGCCGGAAGTATTCGGCCACGAGCTTCGGGAGGTCCGCATCCGAAAGCGCATACGCCCTGGTCACGTCACTCCAGGCGTCCTGGGCCTTCACGCCCGGGGAAATACTCGGCCGTTCGGCCTCGCCGAGCCCCGCGCGCTCCGCGATCCGGACGAGCCAGTGCACGGCGTCCGCGCGCGCCGTTTCTTCGCCGGGGTCTTGTTCGAGCGCGCTCATGATTCCCGCAGCGCAGCGCTACGCTTGCTGTGCTTCTCACGGTACATCGCGTTGTCCGCCTCGGTGACGAGCTCGTCGAGGCGGATGTGCATGCCGTCCTCGTGCCTCGCCATCCCGATGCTGACCGAGATTTGGTATGGCTCGGGACTGGTCTGGTTGAACTCCGCCACACTGGACCGGAGGCGTCCGATCAGCATCTCGGAACTCTCGCGCGACGCCTCCAGCGCGAGTACTCCGAATTCGTCGCCACCCAGGCGCGCGATGATGTCCGAACGCCGGAACGTGGCCTTGAGGATGTCCGCGACCTTCAACAGTGCCCTGTCGCCCACGTGGTGGCCCAAGGAGTCATTGATGGTCTTGAAGCGGTCCAAGTCGAGGTACACCATGGTGACGCCACGCCCGGAACGCTTCGCCAACTTCAGATACTGCTCTCCCAGTTCCGAGAATCCGCGGCGGTTGTACAACCCGGTCAGGTCGTCGATCAGCGACAGGCTGCGCAGGGCAGAAAGCAGGCGGTGCCGTTCGATCGCGTGCCTCAAGGAACGCGCGAGCACGGACGCCTGGACTTCCTCCTTCACCATGTAGTCTTGCGCGCCACCCTGCACGGTGGCGATCCCGACTTCCTCGTCGGCCTCTGCCGTGAGCACGATGATGGGCACGGTCGGCGCAAACGAATAGGCGCGCTCGAACGTGACCATGCCAGAGCTGTCCGGGAGGTCGAGGTCGAGCAGAATGGCGTCGATCCCGCCCTGAGTCAGGCGGGCGAGTGCCTCACTGAGTTCGCCCGCCCACTCGATATCGAGGTCGACCTGACGCACCGACGAGAGCCGCTCGCGGAGTTCATTAAGATACTCCCGGTCGGACGCGACTAACAGGATCTTGATTGGCCGTTGTTGCAACGGGATCGATCCGGGTGGCGTGGGATAGCATGAGAACTGCTATGATACCCACGGAAGGTAGCGCCCGACAACAGTGAACGCTAAGCGACGAAACAGGTGTTTACCCTTGTTCGCTACTGACTTGTAGGGCGAGGCCCCGGGCGAGTTGGCCGTCCGCACCCGGCGGAGCGGCCAGCGTCGCCACAGTAAATCGAGGCCGCTGGAGCCACGAGGGCGAGGCCCCTACAGCCGGTTCACACCCCGGCCGCGGATCAGGCTCAAGAGGAACTCGGCCACACGGGGATCCTTGCTCTGCCCGAGCCAGAACAAGGCCCGCTCGCGCAGCTCCTTGTCCTCCTCGTCACGCGCGACCTCCATGAGGAAGTCGACCACCTCGGGCTCGTTCCGTTGCGACGCCACGAAGATCACCTGCTCCTTCATCTCCACGTCGTCGAGCGTGGCGTAGAGCTCCTCGAGCTCGCCCGCGTCGATGCCCCCAGACCGCCCAACCCAGAACAGGGCATTCTTGCGCAGCTCCGTATCTTCGGAGGTATCCTTCGCCTGAGCCATCAGCCACCGGCGTCCCGTTTCGCCTGATGCCTGAGCGATCCCGAAGATGGCCCGCTCTTTCAGTTCGTCGTCCTCGAGGCGCGGGTACAACTCGATGAGGAAGTCCGCACCACCGGCCTCCGGATTCTGGCTGATCCAGAAGATCGCGTTCTCCCTCAGCTCGCGAGGCACGTCCCGGCGCATCGCGTAGCTCTTGAGGATCTCGGCCGCCCGCCCATCACCTGAACGCTGGGAGATGGCGAAGATCGCACGCTCCTGCAGCTCCTGGTCGTCGCTCTCCGTCAGGATCGACTCGAGCGCGTCGAGCGGCTCCGGTGTATCGACCTGGTGCAGCCAGAAGACCGCCTGCTCGCGGACCTCCGCGTCCGGGTCCGGGTTCCGGTGCGCGAGGTCGAGCAGCACGTCGACCGTATTGTCGGTCATCTTCTGCGAGATCAAGAAGACCGCGCGTCTCCTGAGCTCGACGGAGCAGAGGTCTCAGCTCTGCAGCACTTCTTCGAGGATCGGCACCGCGCGATCCGCATTCATGTTCAGCAATGCGCTCAACGCGGCCATGCGCACCTCCTGATCCTCATCGCAAGGCCCCGAAGCCTGCTCCGTGATCACCCGGGCCGCGCGCGCATCGCCCTGCCGGGCGAGCTGCGCCTCGATGCGTACCATGAGGGCGTCGCCATCGGCCCTCGTGCTCGCGTCGGAGTGGTCGGGCGCCTGAGCACGCAGCAGTTCGATGGCCCGCCGCAAGTTGCTGTTCCCCGCCTCGCGGAAGAGCGCGAAGGCCTGGTAGTAGTAAGAGTCCGCCACGTACACGGAGGAGGTCGGCGCATGCCCCAGGCAGCGCCACTCGAGCCGCGCGTCCCTCTGGAAATCTCTGGGCGGACGCACTCGGAGCGAGTGTCATGGCCCCTGCTGCCACAACCATCACTGTTCCCACGATCCTCTTCATCATCACACGCAGCGTAGCCTCCTCGGCGCTGTTGATGCTGTAGTCGCCTTCATCAAGTTCCAGAAAGTCCCAACGCTGGCCCGGCTGCCTGCAGCCTGGGCAACAGCTCTCGTTCTTCCAGCCCGCGAATCGCCAAGGCCAGTTCCGTATTCCTGCGGACCTCATTCGTCGATCCGCCCCCTGCTAGCCCGACGATCTGGGCGAGCACTAGCTCGAGGTCTTCGAGCAGCTCGTCCATCGCCGGCTCACCGGCGACCCGGGCGTCGATGAGAAGCCGAGTTTGTGCGAGCAAGCCCCGAGCCCACGTACCGGTCATCGGATCGACCTGGCCCCGTCGTGCATCGGCGCGCACCATGGTCAGCAGTGACTCCGTCCTTCCGAAGTGCTCGGCCGCCGCAAACCGCAGGCCCTGCGCGACATCGCCCGGGGCACTCGCCGCGGGCACGGCATCGGGAACAGGCGACGTCATGCGACCGATGCCGATCACGATCACGAGTACGGCAGCGGCCGCCACGGCCCATCCGTACGCACGGGCTGACGCCGCTGATGTCCGTTGCGCGCGCTTCTTGCGAGCGGCGTCCATGTCGATCACCGGCTCGTCGGAAGTCGCCGGCAAACCCTGCTGGATGACCTCCCACATGGCTTCCCGGGGCGTGTCCCCGGGCGCGTGGTAGGCCTCTCGCACCGCCTCAACCATCCGGTCCATCGGTTGCTCAGACATTACACGTACTCCTGCATCGCGTCGCCCAGCGCTGCCCGGAGCTTCGCCCGAGCCCGCGAGAGGCGTGCCTTCGAAGTGCCTTCTACCACCCCCAGTGTCTCGGCGATCTCGCCGTGGCTCTACCCTTCCAGGTCGTGCATCAGAAACACCGTCCTGTAGATTTCGGCGAGCCCATCGACCGCTTCCTGGATGCGCTCGCGAACTCCAGGCTCTGTGGTCCGGGGCGACGTGTGCGGCGTCCTCCAGCGACCGTTCTCTCTTGCGGTGGCGATCAACCTTCCTGAGGCCGTTGAGGACCACAGAGACCGCAATCGAGTGTAGCCACGTGGAGAACGCCGCGTCGCCGCGAAACTGGTCGAGTCGCTGGTAGGCCCGCAGGAACGCTTCCTGCGTGAAGTCCTGCGCCAGGTCCTCTTCTCCAGCCATTCGGTAGGCAAGGCGGTATATCCTGTCGACGTTCTCGTCGTATAGGGCTCGAAAGGCCTGTTGGTCGCCCTTGCTGACCCGCTCAATTAACTCAAAGTTTGTCAAGAGAAGAGTTCGTTGATCGCCGTTGTCATCTCTTCCAACCATCTGACACAGCGTCCATGGGATCCGTTGCGGCACCCGCCGCGCAGGGGCCGCGTACACGTTACGTTCCGGGCGTCGTTCACACACTTTGCGGAGGCTTTCGTGCGACCGGGACTGCACGCTGCGACGCTCGCCCTCTTGGTGGCGGCCATCTCCGTCGTTGGCTGCTCACCTTCCCGGGACACCGGACCCGCGGAGCTCGAGCTCCAGATCCGGACCGAGCCGACCCCGCCCAGTGTGGGCCGCACCCAAGTGGTGGTCACCGTGACCGACCTGGCCTGGCACGTCGTGAACGGAGCGTCGGTCACCATCAGCGGAGGCCCCGCGGGCCAGCCGGACGACGTGATCGCGGTAACCGCCGAGGGGCGCGGTGCGGGTCAGTACTTCGCGCCCGGTGTCGACTTCACGATCCCCGGTACGTGGATGGTCACGGTCCGGGTCGAACTGCGAGGCGGGCTCTGGAAGGAGCGCGAAGAGTCCTTCGAAGTAAGACCCGCGAGCGACTAGACGCTCAGGTCCAGGGGGATGGTGATGCGCGCGCGCGCGCCCCGACCCTCGCTGCGGCTCTCGAGTTCGAGCGTCCCGCCGTGCCCCTCCGCGATCTGACGCGAGAGGACGAGGCCAATTCCGGAGCCTCCGGGCTTGGTCGTGAAGAAGGGCACGAACAGGTTGCCGGTATCGGCGAGGCCCGGCCCGTTGTCTTCGATGAGGATGTGGAGCATACCGCCGCGCGTGAGCCAGCGGATGGTCACGAGTTCGCCTTCCGCCTCCAGCGTCGCCTCGACAGCGTTCTTGAGCACGTTGATGAGCGCCTGCTCCAACTGATCCGCGTCGGCTCGTAGCGTGACGTCCGCGCCACCGACCACCTCCACGGCGACCCGGGTCTCGAGGTCCGCCACTCCCTGCACGAGCGCCGCCACATGCGTCGGCACCAGCTCCGGCTCCGGCAAGCGGGCGAGCTTGGCGTACGAGGCCATGAAACGGCCCAGGGCCTCGGCGCGCGACGAAATGACCTCGAGCCCGCGGTCTACGTCGTCGCCGATCTCCTCGGGCAGGCTGTTGCGCCCCAGCATGGTCTGCAAGCTCCCCGAAATCGACTTGATGGGGGCGAGCGAGTTGTTGATCTCATGAGACAGCACACGGATGATGCGTTTCCAGGCCTGTCGCTCTTCTTCACGGAGCGCGCGACTCAAGTCCGAGAGCACGATCAACTGCAGTGGGTACCCCTCCTGCCGGACGACGCTCCGACGTAGTTCCCACCTACCGGTGCCCCCCGGGAAGGAGACCTCCATCGTGCGCGGGGCGACACCCGTGAGCGCGTCGGTCAGGCGCAGCTCGCTCGCGGTCTTTCCGATGAGGCGCTGCGTGGGCTGGCCCAGCAGCCGCTCACCCGTACGGTTCACGATGCGCAACGTCTGCTCGGGATCGAACGCGAAGACCGCGACCGCGATTTCCTCGAGCACCTTCCGTAGCGTCTCGGTGGCCTCGACTGCGCCGAGTCGCTGCTCGCGCAGGATCTCCTCGAGCGCGTTCACCTCCATGTAGGTGAGGGAGAGTGCATCGGACCCGTCCGTCACACGCGCCCGGATCGAGAAGTCTCCCTCGCGTAGCGCGGCGAGCATGTTCGCCAGGGTGCCGAGCGGCCGTACGACGTGCTCCCGGAGTGCGACGGTGAGCCCGAGCCAGGCACCCACGAGAGCCACGGAGGCGGTCCATTGCACCTTGCCCGAGAAGGCTCCGAGCCAAAGGAATCCGAGGGAGACCGCGATGCCCGGCAGACCCGCCAGAATGCCGAGCAGGAACACACGCGTGTCGTGGCCGAGGCTCTTCCACCAGGAATTCATCAGTGGCTACCCGTCCTCCTCCTCGAATCGCTGTAGGCGCCGGTAGAGCGCGCTCCGGCTCAACCCCAGGGCGTCGGCCGCCTTGCTCACATTGCCCTGATACCGGTCCACGGCCTTCTCCACCAGCAAGCGCTCCGCCTCCTCGAGCGTCAGCTCGTCCATGAGGACGGAACCGTCGGCCCGCCGCCGCAGGCCCAGATCGGCGGCCTCGATGCGTGAGCCCCTCGACATGAGAACAGCACGCTCTACGGCGTGCTGTAACTCACGCACGTTGCCCGGCCAGGGATGCGCGATCAGCGCGGCCATCGCGGCCGAAGAAAACCCCTCGATGTGGCGTTCGTAACGGGCCACGTGTTGCACCAGGAAGTGGTTGGCCAGCAACGGGATGTCCTCGAGCCGCTCGCGCAGCGGGGGCAGTCGGATCTCGACCGTATTCAAGCGATAGAGCAGATCCTCCCGGAAGTCGCCACGGGCAACGGCTTCACCCAGGTTCGCGTTGGTCGCGGACAATACCCGGACGTTCACCTTGCGAACCTTGGAAGACCCCACGCGCTGGATCTCCCGGGATTCGACGACGCGCAGCAGCTTCGCCTGCTGTTGCAGAGGCACATTCGCGATCTCGTCCAGGAAGAGCGTGCCCCCGTCCGCGAGCTCGAAACAGCCCACGCGGTCGGTCTTCGCGTCGGTGAAGGCGCCCTTCACGTGGCCAAACAGCTCGCTGTCGAAGACACCCTCGCTGAACCCGCCGGCGTTGACCGCCACCAACGTGTTCTTGGAGCGCTTGGACACGGCGTGCAGCCACTGGGCGACGACCTCCTTACCCGTCCCGTGCTCGCCGACGATGAGCACATTCGCGTCGGAGGGGCCCACCCTGTCGATCACCTCGAGCACCTGCTCCATCGCCTTGGACTCCGCGATCAACTCCGGCGCTCCATCGCCCTTCAGGTGCAGGTTCTCGCCCTCGAGTCGCTGACTGCGGCGCAGAGCCCTACCGAGTGCTACCTGCGTGCGGATCGTGGTGAGGAGTCGATCGTTGTCCCACGGCTTCTCGATGTAGTCCCTCGCGCCGCGCTGCATCGCCTCCACCGCTCCACCCACCGAGCCCCACGCGGTCATCACCACGACCGGCAGTGTGGCGTCCAGTTCGCGCAGCGCGCTCAGCAGGTCCAGGCCTTCCTTCCCGGATGTCGTATCACGCGTGTAGTTCAGATCGATCAGCGCAAGATCGAAGTCCCCCTTTTCGACCGCATCGCGGACCTCGCCGGGTGACTCGACGGTGGCCGTCTCGAAGCCCTCCGCCTTGAGAAGAAGACGAATGGCCTCCAGCACGTCCGGCTGGTCGTCGGCTACTAGGATGCGTGACATCGCATAAGATAGTGCCCGTCACTGGCCGGCGGCCCGATTAAGGCCGCTACTCGTCGACGATCCAGCCGTCCCGCAGCTGAATGATCCTGTCACCGAACGCCGCGTATTCTTCGTTGTGCGTGACCTGAATGATCGTGGTGCCTTCCCGATTCAGCTGCTTGAGCAGGTCCAGGATCATCCGACCTTGGCTCGAGTGCAGGCTCCCCGTTGGCTCATCCGCGAGGATCATGGCGGGCTCCGCGATGATGGCGCGCGCCACGGCCACGAGCTGCTGCTGCCCTCCGGATAGCTGGCTGGGGTACAGGTCCTTCTTGCCGACGATCTGAAAGCGGTCGAGCGAATCCCCGACGATCGCCTGCCGCTCCTTGCGCTTCACGTTCCGGTAGGAGAGCGGGATCTCCAGGTTCTCGTACACGGTGAGGTCGTCGAGCAGATGGTACTGCTGGAAGACGAAGCCGATGTACTTCTTGTTGAGCTCGATACGCGCGCGGGGTTTCATCGCGTGCACCGGCTCGCCGAAGAGGTAGTACTCACCACGCCAGTCCCCGTCCAGCATGCCGAGGATCGAAAGCAGCGTCGACTTCCCGGCGCCCGATGGGCCCATGATCGTGACGAACTCGCCCTTCTGCACTTCGTTGTTGACCCGCCGAAGTACGAAGGTCTCCCCCGCACCGGTTTTGAACGACTTCTCGATATTCCGAAGCGTGATCATCTGTTCTGTCCGTTTCCTTTCCTCAATCCGCCCCAGTATCCGAACCCGCGCGCAAGCTATCACCGTTGACTGATCCCGGCGCCCTCCCGGGCTGCGTGCCTCATTGCGTACGAAGCGCAACCACCGGCTCCACCGCCGAAGCCTGCCGGCCCGGAATCAGGCTCGCGAGCAGGACCACGAGCAAGAGTGTCGCCGAGACCACCGCGAGGGTGACCGGATCGGTCGGGCTCAGCCCCAGCAGGAACGACCTCATGACATAGCCGAGGCCGATCCCGGCCGCGCCGCCGAACACGACGCCCGGCAGCGCGAGACCGATCCCGCCCCCGACGATCATGCGCAGTACGGAGCCGCGACGCGCGCCCAACGCCATCCGTATGCCGATCTCCTTCGTGCGCTGGGTCACTGCGAGCGCCACAACTCCGTAGACCCCGATCCCCGAGAGCAGCAACGCCAGCAGACCCAGAGAGCTCGCGATCCCGGCCGCGAGGCCCTGCGGAAGGATGCCGAGGCTGGTGAAACTCTGTAGCGAGACCACCGACGCGAGCGACAGGCTCGGATCGACCGCCAGGATCGAGGCTCGCAGCGCGGGCGCGACAGTGGCCATCCCTCGTGTCGCCTTCGCTACGACGTGGGTCATGGCCCTGTATTGCTGACCGAGCGAGAGATATACAAAAGGCTTGTCAGCCTCCATGAGCACTTGGTTCTTCACGTCCTCGACGGCGCCCACGACGGTCCTGAACTCAGCCTCCGGGCCACCCCAGCGAAGGCGCCGTCCGAGCGCGCCATCGTCGGGCCACACGCGTTCGCCGAACTCTCGGCTCACGAGCGCAACCGGCTCCGCCCGAAAGTCGAGGAAGTCCGGGTAGGAAAGCCGCTCGCGCAGCGGCCCTTCCCTGCGGCTCAAGTCGAGCCAGGCCGTGACCAGCGCTTCCGGCTCGTCGTACGGTAGATCGCGCAGCAGCACGCCGTCCACCACCGAGAAGATCGCCGTATTGGCGCCGATCCCCAGCGCCAATGTGCCAACCGCCACGACCGTGAACGCCGGCGCCCTCCACATCGAGCGCAGCGCGAACCGTACGTGCCGCACAAGTGCGTCCATCACATCTCAATTCCCGTGCGACGAAAGCGGCGCGGTCACCGATTCGGCGACCGCCCCTCCCCTCCGACCTACCTGAGCATCATCCCCTCGTCACCCTACCCTACCGGTAGTCGTCCCATCCACACCACACATCCATCGACCTCGGCTTCCCACCCGTGCGCGACGTCGAACCCGGCCTGCTCGAGTTCCTGCGCCTTACGAGCATCGTCCTCGCTGACGACCTGGCCATCGAACAGATGGACCGAACGGTCGGCCATGTGCGCGTAGCGCGGATCGTGCGTCACCATACAGATCGTCGCGCCCTCGGCGTGCAGCTCCAGCATCAGCTCC
>Ga0066376_10000099_pt1 | contig 68902 bp, 60 predicted proteins | sample Knorr_S15_td_Bot_FD_77009 | JGI IMG/M metagenome (GOLD analysis project Ga0066376, IMG submission 77009) | Marine microbial communities from Southern Atlantic Ocean transect - Knorr_S15_td_Bottom_ad_5009_LV_A | ecosystem: Environmental > Aquatic > Marine > Oceanic | place: Southern Atlantic...
AACAGCTATTCAGCTCGCGAATTGATGCCGCATTGGCAAATTTGGGGGCCTCCGATTCAACTGCCATTTCAGAGCAATTGCTGCGCGACCAATCTCACCTTATCAGTCGAAAAGAGCGGGTGAACCAGGCGATTGGTGTGCTCAATCAGGCGCTGGATCAATTTGAGTACCTAAAAAATCATATTGATTATTTACAGCAACAAATCACCGATTTGGAAAATGGAGATATTACCGCTGCGGCCTTGTCGGTGGATTGGGACAATAAACTTAGAAAAATAAATCAGTTGGCGAGCGCGGCGTCAGAATCAATCAAAGACGGCAGCTCCTATTACCAGAAGAACATTATTGAAAGCTTGTCGCGTAGCTCATTTGCAACGCAGACACTTTTTGCACCTTACAACTCTGCCGGCGACACCCTTCAAATCGACGGTGTGTATTTAGGCACCGACTATTACATCACCGAGGATGGCAGTGGAGATTTTTGGAATTCAGATACCGGGTATGCTGCTTCGGAAGACGCCGTCGGCACGTTGACTGAATACTCATCTTATCCCGATACGGCAACGGGGATATCGGATAGCGTCACTAATTTAACGCTTAACAGCTTTACGGCATCGACCGGCGCAATCAGTTTCGATGTCTCGGGTACGGGTACGATCACCGGCACGGTTACGGGCGGCGGGCTTGCCCTACTTGATGCCTGGATTTATTCCGACTTTGACAACCAAACTTCGATTGACCAAGCAAAGGATGCGTTAGAAGTCGCCGAAGGTCTGGTACTCACAGCTGAAGCAGAGTTTTTGAGTGATCGAGCGACGCTACAATCTAGGGTCAGCGTTTTCGATTCCTTGATCACCGGCATCGATAAACAAGTCGCTGACCTCGTTGAAGATATTCAAAGTGAAGCAGAGGCAAAGCTGCTCGCCACTCAATTGGAGTTTATATTGGCTCAGTTTAATTTCGCGCTTTTGGCAGCGCGCGGTAATAGCCTGGTTCAAAGTATTTTAATTTCTCAAGACACGGAAGACTTCGGCACCAATACAAATGCCGGGCGCGTTCTCGTAACGGTGGGCGCGACCATCAATATCACAGCCTAGCTGCGATCTATTAAATTTAACTATTGAGTATGTTTCAACGCATGCGCGACAATCTTTTTCATGATCGTCGGTAGCGCATGTTGATGAAACTCGGTCTGGCGACACCATATCCCATCAATCGATTGGTCAGCAGAACAAGTGCCAGACACAACCTCAATTTCCAGATGAAAATGCGTAAATGTATGACGTACCTTTCCTGGCATCTTTTCCCAGGTTGCCGTCAATGGCGCTTCATCAAAAGCCTTTTTTAGCGAATTCTTGCCTTCCCGCCAATCCGAGGATGGCACCTCAATCATACCGCCCAACAGCCCTTTTTCAGGACGTCTGCGAAGTAGAATTTCACCTTCTGAATTCACCAGCCAAAAAGCCGTGCCGCGCCGAGTTGGCTTCTGTTTTTTAGGTTCCCGTGCAGGAAAATCTTCCGGAACCGCCGTTGATGTGGCTTTGCAACTATCAGACAAAGGACAAAGACTACAGCTCGGTTTTTTTGGTGTGCAAATCGTTGCGCCAATATCCATTAGGGCCTGGGCATAATCGCCAACGCGTTTGTCTGGTGTAAGCGATTGTGCCATTTCAACTATTTTCGGCTTTGATTTAGGCAGCGGCTCCGAGATTGCATAAAGACGGGCAACAACACGCTCAATATTACCATCCACCGGCGATGCTTTTTGGCCAAAGGCAATGGCTGCAATCGCGGCGGCTGTATAGGGACCGATGCCCGGCAAGCCTAAGAGATCACTTTCGTTATTTGGGAATCTGCCGTCGTGCTCGGTCGCGATGACTTTTGCACATTTATGAAGATTGCGCGCCCGCGCATAATAGCCAAGCCCTTGCCAGGCATGCAAAACATCATCCAAAGGAGCGGCAGCGAGGTCGGTGACCCTCGGCCAGGTTTTAAGAAAAAACTCAAAATAGGTCTTAACTGTCGCCACCGTGGTTTGCTGCAACATAATCTCGCTCAGCCAGACAAGATAGGGATCTGCTTGAGCGCCCGGTGCCGCGCGCCATGGTAAGTGGCGGCGATGGCGGTCATACCAGGACAATACATTTTCAGAGATATTTAGATTATGCGACGCCATAGTGTTTCAAGTTACGTTGCTGGTTGTTGTTTTCTGCAATCCTCCTTAACATACAGCACGAACATCACCCATAAAAAATTTCGAGCTTGTCCATGACCATCCGCCGATACCAATCACGCAGTATTAGTGCCACCGTTGAGAAGCTTACGCGGCCGATTTTCGGCAAACGTGGTTTTGGCCAAGGCACAATGATCGCCGATTGGCCGAATATTACCGGCTCTGTTCTCGCCCGGCACACATTTCCTGAAAAGATAGTCTATCCTCGAGGCGAGCGCGGCAATGGCACGCTGCATCTCCGCATTGATAGTCCGGCACTGGCTTTGGAACTTCAGCATCTCGAACCGCAATTGCTTGATCGGATTAACACGCATTTTGGCTACCGCGCGGTGTCCTATATTAAGATCATCCAAGGTGCCTTGCCTGAAAAAGAAGAGGTTCCCGTAGAAGAAAAACGCGCGCTCACCGCTAATGAGAAACAAGCACTAGATGATCGCCTCAATTTGGTGAGCGACCCCCAATTAAAAGCGGCATTGCGTGGCCTGGGCACTGAGATAACCACTTCAAAAACTACTTCGAAGGACTAATTCCTGCCCAAAAATGGCCCAATTTTCAATTCACTGTGAATAATACGCTTATAAATCAATTGTGACTGGGGATTTGGGCGGTTTTCTGCATAGTTATCCCCAACTTTCTGGTGATTTTTGTCGATTTGGCATTGATCATCTCTTGTCGAGTGGCATTACGCCATTTATATTTATCAACATCTAGTGGTTAGGAGGCAGTTTTGCCCGAACATGTAGTAATGAGAACAATATATAAAATATGTGGAATTTCCGCTGTTTTGGTGGCTATTGCTTTGATCGGCCTTGCCTTAAATGGCGCCTATGCGCAAAAAGCAGCATCGAAAGCCTCCCTCCCGCCGATAAATGAAATTTTATCAGAGCGCGTGCTGGGCAAGGCGGATGCGCCGGTAACCGTCATCGAATATGCGTCGATGACCTGTCCGCATTGTGCCGCCTTTCATGCGGGACCCTACCCAGCTCTCAAGAAAGAATACATCGAAACTGGCAAAGTAAAATTCATTTTTCGGGATTTTCCGTTGGATAGATTGGCCTTAGCTGCCGCGATGATGGCGAGATGCGCTCCGAAAGAACGCTATTTTCCGGTTGTCGACATAATTTTAAAAACCCAACAAAATTGGGCGCGCGTTGCGGACCCGGCGGCTGCGTTATCGCAGATCGGCTTACTTGCCGGAATCTCAAAAGAAACCTATCAGGCCTGCGTCAGCAACAAAGCAGTCTTCGATGGCGTGATGAAAATACGTAACGATGGCGATAAAAAATTCAAAGTACAATCAACACCGACAATTATTGTCAACGGGAAGACTTTCGAGGGTCAAGCAACAATCGAGAAGTTACGTGAAGTTCTTGATGCTGAACTGGCAAAAGCCAAAAAGTAAATAAGAGTAATTTGTGTAGGGGGGCATGGTAACCCGTGCAGTTTTCTAAACTTCGACTCACCGGATTTAAGTCTTTTGTCGATCCGACTGAATTGGAAATTAAGCCGGGGATGACAGGCGTTGTCGGCCCCAATGGTTGCGGCAAATCCAATCTTGTCGAGGCCTTAAAATGGGTGATGGGTGAAACATCAGCCAAGCAAATGCGCGGCAACGAAATGGATGATGTTATATTTGCTGGTTCGCGCAATCGCCCGGCACGTAATAACGCCGAAGTAGCGCTCGCCCTCGACAATTCTGAACGCCAAGCACCGGCGCAGTTTAACGAAACCGATGACCTCGAAGTCTCGCGTAAAATAGAACGGGAAAAAGGCTCGACTTACCGGGTCAACTCAAAAGAAGTCCGTGCCCGTGATGTTCATTTACTATTTGCCGACGCCGCCAGTGGCGCGCGCTCAACAGCTTTGGTGAGCCAAGGCCAGATTGGTGAAGTCGTTTCGGCAAAGCCGGCCCAACGCCGTAAACTGCTCGAAGAAGCTGCCGGCATTTCAGGGCTTCATTCGCGGCGGCACGAAGCGGAACTCAGGCTGCGCGGTGCCGAAACCAATCTGGAACGCCTCGATGATATTATGGTGACCCTGGAAGCGCAGATGCTGTCACTGCGCAAACAAGTCCGCCAAGCGACACGCTATCGCAATCTCAACGATCATATTCGCAAAGCCGAAGCAATTTTATTCCTAATCCGTTGGACTGCAATATCTGTTGAAATGGAGCAAAGCAAAGAACTGCTGAGCGAAGCCGAAACTGCAGTCACGGAAATGACCAGCGTTGCGTCTGGCGCTTCCGTGGCCCAAGCCGAGGCTTCAAGCCAATTGCCGGAACTTCGCGAAAGTGAAGCCGCCGCCGCAGCTGCCCTCCAACGTCTGACATTGGACCGGGAAAGCCTAGAAGAGGAAGAATCTCGTCTCGCAGCGGCCCAAGAAGACTGCGAAACCCGGCTTGAGCAAGTTACCCAGGATATGGAGCGCGAACGCAATCTCGCCGCCGATGCAAATGCCGCAATCCGCAGTCTGGAAGAAGAAAACGAACGCATCACAAGCATCGAAGATGATCAGGAAGCTGCCATCAGTGAAGCCGGCGAAAAATTAGCCGGCGTTAAAACAGATTACGATGCCCAGGAAAATCACCTCAGTGAATTAACCGAGCGGGTGGCAGCCCAAGAAGCCCAACGCAATGATCTTGTGCGCCGCCGGTCAGAGCTTGAAACACGGGCCCAACGCCTTCGCGCCAGCAATGAAGAACTAACCGCGGAAATCGCCAAACTTGAAGAAGAGGCCATTGACCGCGAAGCCGTTGCCGCCGCCGAAGCCAAGGTTACCGCCGCCGCCGAAAATTTGGATCAATCCCGAACCAAAGTAGAAGCTGCCGAGCAAGCGCGCATCGAAGCGACGCGCAAATTGACCGAAACGCAAACTCAGTCTCAAGAAACGCTCGCAAAAGCGACCAAACTTGAAGCCGAGGCGAACGCATTGGCGGAACTTCTTGAAACAGGTGATCCGGATCTCTGGCCGCCGCTCATCGATGCAGTTACAGTTGAGCCGGGCCTCGAAGGTGCGCTTGGCACTGCCCTCGGTGATGATCTCAGCGCTGCGACTGATGAGGCTGCCCCTATCCATTGGCGGCACCTTGCCTCAAACGGCGATCAACCCAGCTTGCCAATGGGCGCTGAGCCATTGAGTAATTTTGTTAACGGCCCGGATGCTTTGATCGCTCGGCTTTCGCAAATTGGCGTCGTTGCGGATAGTGATACCGGCTGGCGCCTATTGTCTCATTTAAAACAAGGTCAGCGGCTGGTCAGCCGGGATGGGGCGTTCTGGCGCTGGGATGGATTTACCTCAGCCGCCGAAGCACCTTCCTCAGCGGCCATTCGATTGCAACAACGTAACCGTCTCGCAGAAACGCGCGAAAGTTTGGAAAGCGCTCAATCTGCCGCCCGTTCTGCAGAGACCAATGTCGAAAACGCACGCCAAGCCGTTGAGACAACCACGCAAAATGAACAAAAGAGCCGCGCTTCGGTGCGTGAAGCGGAATCTACGCGTGAAACGGCGCAAGCCGAAATGGCCCAAATTCAACGCCAAACCACGGAAAACTCCTCAAAGCTTTCGGCTCGGAAAGACACAGCCTACCGTGTCGCCGCCGATCTGGAAGAAGCTGAAAGCGGTCTAAAGGATGTTGCTGAAGCCGAAAGTACTTTGGCAGACGCCGAAGAGGGCCGCCGGGAAGTTGACAGTCTCCGCGCCGTTGTTGGTGAAAAGCGCGGCGAACTTGTCGAAGCGCAATCAGCTTTTGATACATTGAGAAACCAGGCAGAAGAACGCCGCAATCGCCTCCTTGCTATCGCCAGCCAAATGACAAATTGGAATAATCGCAAGGATGGGGCGGCCAAACAGCTAGAAGAACTCGGCGAGCGCAAACAATCTTTGGAAACCGAACGCGAGCGACTGGCTCAACAACCGGAAGAAATAAAGCGCCGGCATCAAGACATTCTCGATAAAGTCGATGAAGCTGAAGAAAAACGCAAAGATGCTGCTGATCGATTGGCAGTCGCCGAGACCAAACTGGCCGATGCGGATCGCGAGCTCCGAGAGACCGAAGCCAAATTAGCGGCCGTTCGGGAAAAACGCGTACGCGCGGAAGCTGCGGTTGAGCAGGCTGAGCAGGCCTCCGAAGCCCTCATTGAACGCATGGAAGACCGCCTCAATTGCGGACCGGGTGCACTTCGCGAGCTCTCCGGTATTGCCGAAGATGCTGAAATGCCGGAATTGGAAGCCGCCGAAAAACGTGTTGAGCGCCTCCTCCGAGAGCGCGAAAACATGGGACCGGTAAACCTTCGCGCAGAAGTCGAGGCGCAGGAACTCGGCGAGCAAATTGAAACCCTGACGACCGAGCGCGAAGACTTGATCAAAGCCATCGACAAGTTACGCCGCGGCACCAATGAGCTAAACCGCGAAGGCCGCCAACGCCTCGTGCAATCCTTCGAAGAAGTCGACAAACACTTCCAGGAACTTTTTGTTCGTCTATTTGGTGGTGGTCGCGCCCATTTGGAACTCGTCGAATCTGATGATCCACTGGAGGCCGGTCTTGAAATTATGGCAAGCCCGCCTGGCAAACGCCTGCAGGTTCTCTCATTACTTTCAGGTGGCGAACAGGCGCTCACCGCACTATCCTTATTGTTTGCAGTATTCTTGACCAATCCAGCGCCAATTTGTGTGCTGGATGAGGTCGATGCGCCTCTTGATGACGCCAATGTCGACCGCTTCTGCACAATGGTTGATGAAATGGCACATAATCTCTCAACTCGCTTCTTGGTGATCACCCACCACCGCATGACAATGGCTCGAATGGACCGCCTATTTGGCGTAACCATGGGCGAACAAGGTGTTTCTCAGCTCGTATCGGTCGACTTAGGTGAAGCGATTGAGTTGCGGGATATTGCTTAGCTGATATTTCCCAAAATTATTCAATTGATTCAATACCTTATCGCACTCGTATTCGGTGGGATTGAATCTTGACACTGCCCTATCCGAAAGATATGTTCCGATCCGAATCCACTGGCGAACCTTCGTCTTAAAGGAGTTTTCTGTCGTCTGCCCGAGCAATCCAAAAATGGGCATCCTGCGATGAGCGAGGATAAAAATCCGCAAGTCCCTAACGATCAAAATGGTGATCAAAAGGACTTTGATAAACGATTACAGCGAGCGCGTGATCTAAGCGCCGGGGTCAATCAAGGCGGAAAGACGGGACTACCTGAAAGCGGAAAAGGCAAAGCCATGCGCATTGGCACTGAGCTCATTGTCGCAATTGCCGTTGGTGGTGGAATAGGTTTTTTAATTGATACCTGGTTGGAAACCAAACCTTGGTTTTTTATTGGGTTTTTGTTTTTAGGAAATGCCGCTGGTTTATGGAATATTTTCCGGCTCACCAGTGGTCAAGGTTATAAAGTTGGTTTCGACCGCGACAAACAGTCTGAGACCAAGGAAACGGAATAGGAAGTATCAAAAGGTGATGAACGGTGGCTGAAGCGCATAATCCGCTGGAACAATTTGTTATCCAAACCTGGATTCCCATCAAAATCGGTGATTTTGATGCCTCCTTTACCAATTCATCTGCGTTTATGCTTTTGGCCGTAATCGCTGCCACCGCGCTGATGGTATTTGCCGTTCGTCCGCGTGCCGGGGTTCCTGGGCGATGGCAATTGCTTGCTGAATTGTCCTATCAGTTTATCGCCAAAATGGTGAGTGACAATATTGGCAAAGAAGGCCGGCCCTATTTTCCGTTCGTTTTCTCTATTTTCATGTTTGTCCTGTTTGGCAATTTAATTGGCATGATCCCTTATACCTTTACTTTTACCAGCCATATCGCCGTTACGCTGGCCATGGCGCTGGTCATATTTTTTATGGTCACGATCATCGCCTTCATCAAACATGGCTTTCATTTCTTTTCATTCTTTTTACCAGCTGGCGTGCCAATTGTTCTAGCGCCGCTGATGGTCGCTATTGAAGTCATTTCTTATTTCACCCGTCCGTTCAGCCTGAGTGTTCGGTTGTTTGCCAATATGATGGCAGGCCATACATTGCTGAAAGTGATCGGCGGATTTGTCGTCCCGCTTGGCATATTCGGTGTTGTGCCAATTGCCGGTTTGGTTGGCGTTATGGGTTTAGAGTTTCTTATCGCATTTTTGCAGGCTTACATCTTCACAATATTGACCTGCATTTACATCAACGATGCAATTCACATGCATTAATTAGAGTTCAAACAAAAGGAAGTTATAAAATGGAATTAGATGCAGCAAAAATGATTGGTGCCGGCTTGGCCACATTGGGTTTTATCGGACCTGGCATTGGTATCGGACTTATCTGGGCAGCTTTGATCAGCACGGTGGGTCGCAATCCAGGTGCCGCTGATGCGGTTACAACAACAGCTTGGGTTTCATTTGCCCTGGTTGAAGCTTTGGCTATTTTCGCACTCGCCATCGCGTTGTTGATTCTCTTTGGTTAATATCGACAATTCGCACAACGCAATTGCTTAACCGACAGACTGTACACATATGCCACAATTAGACATCACCACCTTTTCGCCGCAAATTATTTGGCTCTTCATTACATTTATTATTCTCTATGTATTGATGGCCAAAGTGGCGTTGCCGCGGATCGGCAACATTTTGGAACAGCGGCAAGCTAGAATTGACGACAATCTAAATGCTGCCCAAAATCTCAGAAATGAGGCAACTGCCGACGCTGAGGCTTATGATAAATCATTGGCTGACGCGCGTGAGCAGGCTCGTACGGCCATCTACGAAGCGACGCAGGAAATGTCGGACGAATCGGCGCGCCGCCATGAGGAACTCGGCTCACGTTTAAGCGGGGAAATCAAAGCTGCAGAAGAACGTATTTCTGAGGCTAAAGAAGCGGCCGTTTCTGGCATTCGAGAGGCTGCTGAAAGTGTGGCCTCTGTCGCAACAGAGCGCTTAATTGGTGTTGTACCCGGTGACGATGCCGTTCAATTGGCGATTGCCGCGGCCTTGGAAGCATCCGGGAAGGGGACCGCCAAATGATATCGACAGCCTATGCTGCATCAGCCGAAGGTGTTTCCCAAAGTGCATTTTACGACAGTCCTACTTTTTGGGTGGCGGTTTCTTTTGTCATTTTCGTGTCGATTTTTGCCAAGCCGGTATGGAAATTTGCAACTGCGGCTTTGGATAAAAAAATCGATGAGATTGAAGCATCGATTGAAGAAGCCACAAAACTCCGCGAAGAAGCTCAAGACCTCCTGGCGACCTATAAACGAAAAATTGGCGACGCTGAAAAAGAAGCCGAAGATATTGTCGGCCAAGCGCGCGATGAAGCTCTCGCCTTAAAAAATCGGATGACTGAAGATCTAGAGGCTTCCTTGGAGCGGCGCGAGAAACTCGCGATAGACCGCATTGCTCAGGCTGAAATCGATGCAACCGCAGAAGTTCGGGCGATGACTGCGGACGTCGCCTTAGAAGCCACCCGCCAACTGCTGATCGCAAATGCCAAAGACGCCAAAGGCGATGAATTGATCGACGGCGCAATTAAGGAATTATCGGAGATACTTAATTAATAAATATTTGTCAAAATCGAGATTGAAATGACGGTTTTGGATTTATCTGGGCCGTTTTTTTGTGGTGTGATTGAAAACCTTCTCTATTGCCGCCATACCACCATTTATGCATGATATACTTGGTTTAGGAATTACACGCATAGGCAGAATCATGAAATGTAGCTTAACGGCATTTTTATCGATCCTAGCAATCGCAATCAGCTCCCATGCCCGGGGTGGCGAAGCGCCAAGCGCAATTGTTGAAGATATATCCGGCGCGCCCAAATCAATTCAGTTCATGGATTACCTGGCCCCCGGCAGGACAATTGATGTTGTTGCATCGGATAGGGTCATTTTGGGGTATCTCAGAAGTTGCGTGCGCGAAACCATTCAAGGCGGTCATATCACCATTGGCTTAAAACAAAGCACAGTCACCGGCGGCAAAGTCACTCGTGAGCGCGTCGAATGTGATGGCGGAAATCTGCAAAATATGATGGCTCAAGGATCCGGCAGTGCGGTTACTGTTTTTCGCGCAAAACCAGGTGCGAAAAGTAAATTACCTAAATCTCAAATCACCATTTACGCCACGATGCCCTTTGTCTCCCTGACATCAAAAAGTTTGGGCCTCAAAGTTGTGCGCCTTGATAAGAAGGCTAAACCTCTTTCAATAAATGTCCAAGGATCGGTCAGCGATTTTGCCAAACTAGGGATTCATTTAATCCCAGGCGGTTTGTATCGACTATCCGCCGGCGACAAAAATGTTGTTTTTTCTATCGATCCCTTGGCAGAAGACAAGAGCATTTCACTTTTACAGAGACTCATTCGCCTTTAATACATGATCAAGAAAAATCTCATTGCAGGTTTGTTAGCCGCGATCATCTCAACCGCTGCCGTAATGACACCTTTAACCGAACGTCTGGATGGACTTTCCTTGGATAGCCTTCATTGGCTGAGGCAAGTGTTCTTTGCGCCCAATCCGAACCCTCTAAATTCGCCGACAGTCGTTGTCGCAATCGATGAAGAAACTTTCAGGCGACCACCATTTCAAGGTGTTCCCAAGGTCATGTGGACCAAACAGTTAGCAACAATAATCACCGGCTTGAAAGATGCGGGCGCAACGGTAATAGGCCTCGATTTAATACTGCCAACCTCAGTAGAGCGTCACATCAAAGGATTTGACCGCGATCTGCTTATCGCGATGCGTAGAGCAAGTCAGAAAGGAAAGCTTGTGCTCGGCAAGGTCCAACACCAGGCCAAACCGATTGCCCCCCATCCCGGTCAAAGCTTTGCCGTTGGTCACCAAAAAAATATTCGGGTGGTAAATTTAACTCAAGACCAGGATGGTATTATTCGGCGTCTCCCCCTGATGGTTCACACCGATGACCTAAAAAAAGGAACGCGGCAAGAGCCGGTGATGTCTATCGAACTTGCCGCCCGCGCCTTAAAGGCTCGCCCTAGCCTCACATCTACTGGGTCATTGAAACTCAGTGACAAAATCATTTCCAGAACGATCAACAATCGATTGCTTTTGAATTTTGATGCCGGGAGCCAAGCCATACCAGCTTTTTCATTTGCCGATATTTATGCCTGCCTAAAAAAAGGCAACGCCGCATTTCTGAAAAAGCATTTTGAAAATAAAATCGTTCTCATCGGCACGGCGTTAGACGAAGAAGACCGACGCGTGACATCCAAAAGATTTATCACCGGAGCCGAGAATTTCACTCACGCCAAGCGATGTCACTATGCAATTGCCAAGGCGCTTTACCGTCCTGAATTGGTGAGAGAGTCGATACCCGGCGTCTTCATTCATGCCACCGCAATCAATAACATCATGCAGGGGAGAGTTCTTAGCTCGGCGACGTCTGTGATCAATGGGGCTGCCATTTTATTGACGGCGTTATTTATTGCCTTTTTTGTTTTAAATTTCCCGCCCATTCGAGCCGGCGTTTTGGCCATTGGTATTTGTTTGCTTTGGTTGGTATTGGCAACATCAGCCTTTGATGGCGGGTTTGCCATGAACCTATTTAATCCGCTATTTGCATCGGCGCTTACTTTTGCGCTTCTTCTTGGGTTTCGATTTACGGTTTCGGATAAAGACAAACGTTACATCAGACGCGTTTTTTCCTATTACCTTCCGCCCGCCATTATTGAGAAAATGACAGAGGGCGATTCCATGCCAACATTGGGAGGCGAAGCCAAAGAAGTCACTATCTTGTTTTCTGACATCGCCGGATTTTCTACATTGTCGGAGGCTTTGAGTGCCAGCGAAGTGGCGACATTCCTGAACGAATATCTCACCGAAATGTCAGATATTCTTGAAACCCATGGCGCTTTTATCGAAAATTTGTCGCCGATGAAATTACAGCTGTCTTCGGCGCGCCGATGGATGACCCGGATCATGCTCTGCATGCAGTAGAGGCAGCCTTGGCCTGTCAGGCTCGATTAAGCCAAATGCAAGGTGCCTTCGGCCTTCCCCCTGATCAGAAGCTAACCGCCCGCACGGGCATTAATAGCGGTGAGATGTTGGTTGGAAATATCGGCTCTCACCGGCGGTTTACCTATGCGGCAATGGGGGATGCGGCAAATTTAGGCTCACGCTTGGAAGGTGCCAACAATTTTTACGGTTCCGACATTATGGTGGGCGAACGCACAGCCGATCTTTGTGGCTCGTCTATTGTATTCAGAGAATTGGATTCAATCGTTGTTGTCGGCCGAGAAAATGCGGTCGCCGTGTTCAAGCCGCTCGGCCCAGCAAAAGCCATTGCCGCTGATAAAATGACCCTCAAAGAAGACTATGAAAAGGCATTGGCGCTTTATCGGTCTGCTGACTTTTCAAATGCTCGGAAGATATTTGAAAAAAATTCTGAGTACGATCCGGTTTCAAGCGTTATGTTGGAACGCTGCCAAAATTATCTCGCCACGCCACCTGAAAACTGGGATGGCAGCTTCGAGTTAAGTAGTAAGTAGTTAATTAACCTTCACCGATAAGCTCAAGCCACTCTTCTTCAGATAAAAGTCTCACGCCGAGCTCTTCTGCTTTTTTGGCTTTGGAGCCAGCGCCGGGACCAGCGACGACTAAATCCGTCTTTTTGGAGACTGAGCCTGCGACCTTGGCACCTAACTGCTCAGCCTTGGCTTTTGCCTCTCCGCGGGTGACGGTTTCAAGGGTGCCGGTAAAGACAATTGTTTTGCCGACGATTGGAGAGCCGCTGTCATCGGGCGCTTCAAAATCCTCGATCGTGAGTTGGGCCTCAAAATCATCCAATAGGGCTTGGTTGTTTTCTTCGTTAAAAAAGGAAATCAGATCCTTGGCGACGGAGGGACCGACGCCATCGATATTGTTTAAATCACTAAGCGCATCTGAGCCAATCACAGTCGCTTCCTGCATCGCTTGGCGCAAGGCACCGATGGAGATGTATTGCTTGGCGAGTAATCTGGCATTTGCCTGACCGATCTGGCGAATACCAAGCGCAAAAATAAAACGGTCGAGCGGAACCGTGCGGCGCAATTCTATCGCTGCCAAGAGTTTGTCGACTGATTTGTCACCCCAACCTTCGCGGCCCCTGAGATCATTTTCATGTTCGTTCAAACGAAATATATCGGCAGCTGTCTTAATGAGCCCCTCATCAAAGAATGCTTCGACATGTTTGCTGCCAAATCCTTCAATATCAAAAGCGCCGCGCGAGACAAAATGCCGAAATCGTTCAACAATTTGCGCCTCACAGATAGAGCCACCTGTGCAGCGGCGGACAGCCTCACCTTCATCTCTGACAGCGTCAGAGCCGCAAATTGGGCATTTGATGGGGTATTTAAACGCCTTTGAGCCTTTGGCTCGTTTTTCCAGCACGACCTCGACAACTTGCGGGATGACATCACCGGCGCGTTGAATAACCACCGTATCACCGACCCGGATATCTTTACGTGCGATTTCGTCTTCATTGTGCAGCGTTGCGTTTGAAACGACCACGCCGCCGACAGTCACGGGTTCCAGCTTGGCAACCGGCGTCAATGAACCGGTCCGGCCGACTTGAATATCGATGTCATTGATAACTGTCTGGGCTTTCTCGGCAGGAAATTTATGGGCCGTCGCCCAGCGCGGTGCGCGGCTGACAAAACCGAGACGTTCCTGCCAATCCAAGCGATTGACCTTATAGACGACACCATCAATATCGTAATCAAGACTTGCCCGCTGCTCGGCGATTTCGGTGTAGGCCGCCATTAGGCCGGCCAGATCATTGCAGACTTTGGTCAAGGGATTGACTTGAAACCCCCATGCTTTCAGTTGTTCAAAGAACGCCCATTGGGTATCGCCGACCGGTTCGCTTAGTTCGCCCCAGGCATAGGCAAACATCTTAAGCGGGCGCGACGCGGTAATGGATATATCCAATTGCCGAAGTGAACCTGCCGCAGCATTGCGCGGATTGGCAAAAACCTTATCGTCTGCCTTCTCTTGGCGTTTGTTAAGCTCGGCGAAATCAGATTTAGCGAGATAAACTTCGCCCCGCACTTCAACCACTTCCGGCACATTGCCTTTAAGCTCGAACGGCAATTCCTTGAAGGTCTTAACATTGGCCGTGACATCTTCTCCTACAGCTCCGTCGCCTCGAGTGGCGGCTGATATAAACTTACCTTTTTCATAACGAAGCGATATCGACAGGCCGTCGATTTTTGGCTCAGCGACCATGTCGAGCGGAATCGACGGATCATCGGTAAGTTCCTTCAGGAACCGCCGAACGCCGGTTAGAAAATCTGCCAGTTCTTCTTCTGAAAACACATTGCCGAGCGACAACATCGGGCGGGCATGGGCGACTTTTGAAAAGCCGCTAGTTGGCGTTGCTCCGACCCGCTTGGAGGGGCTATCTTTTCTAATCAAATGCGGAAAAGCTGCCTCCAAATCCTGATTGCGTTGCCGGAGGGCATCATACTCACCATCCGAAATGCTTGGCGCATCGTCCTGGTAATAAGCTTTGTCATGGGCGTTTATTTCTGTTGCGAGGTCCTTAAGCTCTGCGCTCGCCTCCATATCCGTCAGCTGGTCAACCGGTAATGGTTCATTGCTCATTGCGCGGCCTCGACGCTCTCGTCTGCCCCCAATAAACTTAACGCCGCCGCGCGCGCCTCTTCCGTGATCTTGGCACCCGACAGCATGCGCGCTATCTCTTCGGTACGCACCTCCCCAGAGAGTTCACCGACTTGGGTAATATTTCCTTCTTTGTTCGCCACCTTGCTAATTTGCCAATGGCTGTTACCACGGGCCGCCACTTGCGGAGAGTGCGTCACGACCAACACCTGAACATCTTCAGCCAAGCGTGCCAATCGATCTCCAACGGCAGCCGCTGCGGCACCGCCGATGCCCGCGTCAACCTCGTCAAAAATAATGGTCGGCACCGCATCCGCATCCGCCAACACGACTTTTAACGCCAGCATAATGCGCGCAAGCTCACCGCCAGAGGCTACCTTATGGATTGGTCCAGCGGCAGTATTTGGATTGGTTTTGACTTCAAAAGAAATATATTCAACGCCAAACTCGTTCCACTCGCTTTCCTCCAATGGATCAAGCCGGGTTTGGAAGCTGGCCGCTTCTAACTTTAAAGGAGGAAGCTCGCTGGTCACCGCCTTATCGAGCCTATCAGCCGCTTTTTTACGCGTTGCTGATAGTTTTTTTGCTGCAACACTATAGCTCGCTTTTGTAGTTTCCACCTTTTTTGCCAATTTTTCTAAATTGCCTACACCATCTGTGAGCACCGCCAATTGCTCTTCCATTTCAGCCAGAAGTGCCGGTAATTTCTCGACATCTGTGTTGTGCTTACGCGCCAGACCACGGAGTGCAAACAAACGCTCTTCAAGGCGTTCCAATTCATCCGGATCGAGCTCCATTAGATTTGAAACCCGTTCAAGCTCGGCAATTCCTTCGGTTGCCTCTAGAAGCGCACGTTCCAATGCGGCAACAGCACCATCGAATTGCCCGCCGGCTTTGTCCGCTACCTTCTCGACCTTTTGCAATGCAGAGCGGAGGCCACTTTCAACGCCTTCGCCTTCATTCAAATCTTGAAAGGCTTCTTTCAGCGTTTCGATCAACTGCTCCGCGTTCATCAAAACACTGCGCTTGCCGGCCAGGCCTTCTTCTTCGCCTTGCTTGGGGTCGATCGCTTGCAGCTCATCCACTGCGTGGCGTAGATACTCTTCGTCACGCTTGGCTTTTTCGACATTGGCTTTGGCCTTGTCATATTCGGCTGTGGCGGCCCGCCAATTTTTAAAACCCGAAGACACACTCGCCAATAAATCATCATATCCGCCATAGGCATCGACAAAACGTCGATGAGTTGCCGGATCGAGCAGACCATGGGTTTCCAATTGGCCATGAACCTCAACCAACAACTCGCCGATCTGCTTGAGAAGTGCAACGCTTACCGGCTGATCATTGATAAACGCGCGTGATCGGCCATCTGCGGAAACGACACGGCGCAAGACGAGATTGGATGCTCCCTCGATGCCATGTTCATCCAACAATGTATTGATTTGTTTTGTATCGTTGAGTTCGAACTCTGCCGTCACTGCGCTTTGATCTGCGCCTTGGCGGACGAGATCACTATCGGCTCTGACACCAATTGCCAGGCCAAGGGCATCTAACAAGATTGATTTACCTGACCCCGTTTCGCCTGTCAGCACGCCCAGACCAGCCCCGAATCCCAAATCTAAGCGCTCAATCAACACGACATTCCGGATGGATAAGGTGCGAAGCATGAAATGAGAAGTTCCGTGATTAGAATTTAGGTTTGTTGGATTTAGTCAAACGGCCAATACCATCGGCTTGGTTTAACTTGCGGGCGAACGGTTTTACCTTCGACGATTTCATAAGAATCTATATACCATTCACTGCCGGGGAAATTATGCCCTAACACCGATGCTGTTTTTTTTGCTTGGCTGATCAGCCCAAGAGCCAAATAAGATTCTGTCAATCGATGGAGGGCTTCAGGCACATGTGTCGTGGTTTGGTACTGATCTATGACTTTTTTATAGCGATTAATAGCTCCCAAATACTGAGCTTGATTTTCATAGTAACGGCCAATTTCCATTTCCTTGCCCGCCAAATGATCCTGCGTCAGATCGATTTTCACCGCTGCATCGCGGGAATATTTGCCATTTGGAAAGCGGGTGACAATTTCAGTGAGCGCTTTTAAGGCCAAGCGCGTCATTTTCTGATCTCGGCCAACATCCGAAATTTGCTCATAATAAGATAACGCCTTCAAATAATAGGCGTAGGGCACATCGCGGTTGGAAGGATGAATTCTGATAAAACGATCCAGCGCGATGATCGCGTCATCATAGGCATTGTTTTGATAAAAACTATACGCCGCCATAAGCTGCGCCTTGGTAGCCCATACGGAATAAGGATGCTGCCGGTCTACTTCCGCGAAAGCCTTGGCAGCTGCGTCATACTCATTATTCTCAAGTTGGGTGACACCTTCATTGTAAAGACGTTCTACCGGCTCCTCTTTATAGACTTCTTCGTCAGCAGCGCAGGCAACCAGAAACAAGGTTGATGCAAAAATTATCAGGGTGCGGGTGAATATCATTTACCAAATACCAATTCTATAAATCTTGTGCGCAAATATATCATTTTTGGGCGGTTTGTCTGCTCAAATTGATCAGTTAATTGTCAAAAACACAAATAAACCGGTGGGTGGGCCAAATTACAATTTCGGCCCACTTTACCTGAAAATTATTTCTTCCTGGCATAGACCGTAACAAATATCCCAAGATGCAATAGATCGATCAAATTGAGCGAAATTCCAACGAGCGGCGCAAATATCGGCTCGGCCAATTTGCCCAACGGTAGTTTGCGAACCGCTGAAGGTGCTACCTTTGACGTCCATTCGATTTTTTCAACGCTAAGACCATGATTCGACAACAGCTTTTGCAAATTTCGGCCGTTAAAATAATTCAAATGTTCAGGCGGAATGATATAGGGCTCATTTTTACCAAGAATATATCTGAACAAATTGTCAAAATTTGGCAAAGCGACGGCAAGCAAGCCATCGGACTTTAAAAGCTTTTGAGCCTTGCCAATCCACTCATTGATATCCAGCACATGTTCGACAATCTGGCTCAAGATGATGACGTCGAAGCTATTGTCGGCTTCATTGAACTCTTCGAAGGGGATATTTTTAGGTTCAAGATTGTTCATATCACTAGCGATTTTACGGTCGCTATTGGAAATCTCCAAAGCCGTTACGTCAAACCCCAAATTAATCGCTTCTCTGGTGAAAAATCCGAAGCCGCAGGCCACATCAAACAGCGTCAATGCACCTTCAGGGCTTGTTGTTTTAACCAATGAATGAGCGGTGCCAACAATACGTTCAGCGTCGACGGAGGAATTCGGCCAGTCCGCTTCTTTTTTAAGTATATCACTTAATGAAACCTCGGCTTCATCTCGGAAACTATTGTCGTGGGTATTATTAGTATAAAAATCCACCAAGTACTCGAGAGATGGGCGAGAGTTTACAAAAACGTAGGAGCAATCCTGACAGCGATCGAGTTTAAACTCGCCGGCTTCAGTTGTTTTGCTATTCCACAGGCTGACGGGAGCTGAACAGATCGGACAAGCATCCATCTTTAATTCAGACATTTTCCAAAATCACCCTGTTATCGATTTTATTTTGCCAACTACTCTCATGCATGTTGCACAGGATAACACCTATTCAGGGTTATCTCGAACAGCGTCACTGGTAATTTAATGAATTTTTAGGCAGAAACGGCAGCTAAATCAACAATTTCAGCTTCATTCGTTACAAAACCGGCCTCATCTGAATCGTCATTTTCTTCCGATTCGACATACCGCCAAGACGATGGGCTGGCAAATAGTGCTCGGAGCAATTGATTGGTTAAGGCATGACCGGCGCGAACACCTTTGTAACTACCACGTATAACAGCGCCCGACGTATAAAGATCACCAACCGCATCCAAAACCTTATGGCGAACAAATTCGTCAGCGTAGCGTAACCCGTCTTCGTTCAGAACTTTGTCGTCTTCAATGATCACTACGTTGTCCAAAGAACCGCCCAATCCCAGACCAGCGGCCCGAAGTTGTTCAACTTCATGCATAAACCCAAAGGTACGAGCGCGGGCAACTTCTTTTTTGAAAGTGCCATTTACCATGTTGACCGAAATCGCCTGCTTAGCAACGACTTTACTTTCAAAATCAATTTCAAAACTGACAGAGAAGGTATCGCTTGGCACAAGCTCTGCCATTTTGTCGCCGATTTCAACGCGAACTGGTTTTAGAATTTCTATAACCCGGCGCAGTGCATCTTGTTCTTGCAGGCCTGCACATTCAATAAGAAATACAAATGGTTGCGCACTGCCATCCATTACAGGAACTTCAGGGCCATTTACGTCTACATAAACGTTATCGACGCCGCAGCCAGCGAGAGCGGACATGAGATGCTCAATTGTACTGATGGTAACGCCTTCTTCGACGCCAATCGTCGTGCACATGCGGGTATCTACAACGTTGTCCCAGCGCGCTTCAATCTCTTTAGATCCAGGAATATCGGTGCGGCGAAATATAACACCTGTATTCGCTTCAGCTGGTTTCAAGGTAAGGGAGACTTTTTCTCCGCTATGAAGCGCAATGCCGACGCAATTCATCGTCCGAAGAAGCGTTTTTTGCTTCTGCGGGTCCAACAATGATGCTTCAGGAGAAGCAGTCTCTATGTTTTTGGAAATTGTGTCCTGACCAATGTGGTTCATACTGAATTTTTAACTTTCGTGTACCGTAGATTTTGAGACCCAATATTGCCATTAGTGGCTTGAGTACCCTGAGAGTGTTGTAGCAACGCCCCCGTGAGTACTCAAATCAACTAATGTTGCAATATATTACGCCCAAAAGTGCCTTCTTTTAAATCAAGCCTAATTGGCCTGGCGACGTAAAAAGGCTGGAATATCAAGGACATCCTCCTCATCCTGGACTCCGGCCAAACGATCGGCTGGATCCAGATCACCAAGTAATGCTTGAGGGGGTGGTATGTCCTCTTCAGCTGTTTCAGCCATCGATTCGACGGGTGATTCGTCAACAGCTTGTTCGACAATTGATTCCGAAATCGGGTCTGGCACCTCTTCGATTGCAGGCTCTTCGACAATTTCCGGCTCGGGCTCAGGTTCTGGCGCAGCTTCTGCCACAATTTCAGGTTCTGGCTCAGGCGTTAACTCTGGCGTTGGCTCGGGTTGAACTTCAACTGCTTCCTCGGCAACCATTTCGGCGACGGGTGCCTCTACTTTGGCTTCAGCCCGCTTTTTATCGCCGCGAGCCACACCGGTAACACGTTCAAACAAGCTCAAACCACTTTTCTTAGGTGCCTCTTCGACCTCTGGTTCCTTATTGGCATTTACCATATCGGCAGCGGCAAAAGGATCAGCCGATGTTTCAGTTTCCACTGACGTCATCGTGCCGGCTGGAGCCGCTGGAATGAAGACATCTTCTTCCTTTCGAACATTGGATAGGAAAGATGGAATTTTATCATCTTCCGGCAGCGGCGCTTCTTCAACCACGGTAGCATCAGTGACCTTCTCAGGCTCAGGCATTACTTCCGGCGTCACTTCTTGCTGAACTTCCGGTTTTACCTCTGGCCGCGGAATCATAGCTACGGGAGCAACCCGAGCCATCTGCGCAACGGGCGCTGCTTCTTTTGGCGTTGGAGTACTTAAGGCTTTTGGCTTTGCAACTGCGTCGGTGACGGTACGCACAATCGGCTCTGGCCGCACGCCGGCAACAGATTCAATACCTGTTGCAACAACGGACACACGTACTTTTCCTTCAAGCGCTTCGTCAAATGTGGAGCCAAAGATAATATTAGTTTCACCTTCCACTTCGTCACGAATGCGGTTGGCAGCTTCATCCACTTCAAACAATGTGATGTCAGAACCAGCGGTAATGTTGATCAACACGCCTTTTGCGCCGCTCATAGATATATCATCCAGTAATGGATTGGCGATTGCTTGTTCGGCGGCATCGGTTGCCCGGCGTTCGCCTTCGGCTTCACCGGTGCCCATCATAGCTTTGCCCATCTCGCTCATAACCGACTTAATGTCAGCAAAATCGAGATTGATCAGTCCTGGCATTACCATCAAATCAGTAACGCCCCTGACGCCAGAGTACAAAACATCATCCGCCATTTTGAAAGCATCTGCGAATGTGGTTTTCTCGTTGGCGACGCGGAACAAATTTTGGTTCGGAATAATCAATAACGTATCGACATATTGTTGAAGCTCCTCCAACCCGGCTTCGGCCATCTTCATCCGGTTGGCACCTTCGAATTGAAAAGGTTTGGTGACGACACCAACTGTCAGGATGCCGTATTCCCGGGCGGCCTTGGCAATAACAGGAGCGGCGCCAGTTCCGGTACCACCACCAAGGCCAGCTGTGATGAACACCATATTGGCATCTCGCAAATGAGAGATAATTTCTTCCAAGGATTCTTCGGCTGCGGCGCGTCCAATATCTGGATTTGCGCCGGCACCAAGACCTTGAGTGATATTGATTCCCATCTGAATACGCTGATCTGACTTCGAATGTGATAGCGCTTGCGCATCTGAATTCGCGACGAGGAATTCAACGCCTTCCAGTCCTGAAGAAATCATATTGTTAACCGCATTTCCGCCGGCACCGCCGACGCCGACAACTGTTATGCGAGGTTTTAAATCCGACTCTACAGAGCCAGTTGGTAATGTAAGATTGATGCTCATAATGGCCTCCAACTCCAAATCATATGCTCACCCGTCGAATTTGTTGAATTCTCCAACAGACGAGCAGCGTGTTCCCTCAATTTCCCCAATTGAGAACAAAAATTGCATTGCCCAGATTCTACGGGCAAAAGGTTACTAAATGTTTTCACGTATCCACTGTCCAATTCTGCCGAATTTTCCACTCGGCACCTCTAATGAGCGCGACGACGTCATTGCCGCAGCCGCGCGTTGCTTTAAAATCACTTGAATAAGACCCGCAGGGGCCGAAAACGCAGGCCCATTAACGGATTCAGCCAATCCTTTGACGTAGTTTGGACGCCCCAAACGGACCTGTTTGTCCATCATTTCGGCGGCCAATTCGCGTACGCCAGTCAATTGACTGGCCCCGCCGGTGAGGACAACACGGCGCGCACCAGCTTTCTCGAATCCCGTTGGTTCGAGTTTTTCGCGAACCAACTCGTAGATTTCTTCGATACGCGGGCGAATGATTCCCACCAACATTGACCGCGAAATCTGATTTTCGCCGTCATCTTCCTCGCCAACGAGCGGTACTTTGATCACTTCCTGGTCATCTGAAGGGGATGGGACAGCGCTTCCGTAGAGCGTTTTCATGCGCTCGGCATAAGCAACGGGTGTCGACAATCCACGCGCAATATCGTTCGTCACGTGATTGCCGCCGAGGGGCACCGAATCTGTATACACAACTTCGCCGTCAAAGAAGACGGAAATGTCGGTCGTACCACCACCCATATCGATACTGATAACACCGAGCTCTTTTTCATCTTCGACGAGGCAGGCCAAACCGGCGGCATAAGGCGCGACAACTTGGCTTTCAACATCCAAGTGGCAGCGATTTACGCAAGCCGTAATGTTTCGGAGCGCGCCGGCGGACGCCGTGATGACATGCATGTTAACACCGAGCTTTTCGCCATACATGCCACGCGGATCTTTAACGCCTGGATTGCCATCAATACTGTAAGCAACAGGTACAGTGTGAATGATTTGACGATCATCCACCTGTTGCGAATAAAGCCAAGTTGGATCGAGAGCGCGCTTAAGATCGACATCACTTATCTCGTGACCGGAGATCGCAACATCAAAGGAGATCAATTTAGATTTCGGAACGCCGCCCGAAACGCAAAGCACGACATCTCGCACATTCTCGCCGGCCATTTGCTCAGCCGCTTCGACGGTTGTGCGTATTGAATCCTCAACCGCCACCATATCGACAATATTGCCGTTCTTAATGCCTTTCGACACCTGGTGACCGACGCCGATCACCTCTGCCGCGCCATTTTCCAACGGCCGGGCGATGAAGCAGGCGACTTTGGTGGTGCCAACGTCAAGCGCTGTGATGAGACCAGTTCGATTGGCCGATTTTGAGGGTACTTTTTGTATCATCTGTTTAAACTTTAAGTATCTCTTTCGCTGATTAATGTGCCGCCCGGATGGCGTTGAGGGCGCTTGTTTGGTTTTTTCGGCCTGATAGATGGCTTTCTAGATGTCGGAGGAAACTTCAAAATCTCCTCTTTCTTAGCGCCTTTTTGGTTTTCTCGGATGACCACCCGGTCCGCCAAACGCAAATCCACGGTAATGAGATCTTTCGACAACAGATCGTGATTTTTGTCCAATTCGGCCAATTGCGACCAGGCCGCGCCGGGATCGTCTTCCGGTAGGCGGATTTCAATTTTGTTGTTCAAATGAAGGTTCCAACGGCGTCCGCCGACTCTAACGGCTGCCTTCACTTTGCCCGCCAGTTTTGGCTCCGTTGCTAAGACTTCAAATAGCTGGGCCGCGTGGCTGGGTGCATCTCGCCCGACAATCACGATCAGATTGCTGTATTTGCTGACATCTTTTAGAGGGATTAACTCGCCATTGGTATCGATCAGAGAGAACTTTCCAACCCGCTGCCACAGCGCCATGGGTCGCCGCTCACTTAATTGGAGATGCACAACGTCAGGCAATTGACGCTCGATCACTGCATTGCGCACCCAGGGAAGTGCAACAACCCGGTCACGGGCCGCCTTTGGATCAAACGCCAGGATCGGCGCTCCTCTTTCAAGGCGTAGCGCTTTCAGCAAACTCTTTCGTGATGTTTCAAATCGTCCTTCGACAAAAATCTCGCGGACTGAAAAGCCGGTTTTAGCAGCACCTGCGATCACCATCCATTTGGCACGCTCGGTTGTTTCTTGAACCCAACCACTTTGCCAGAGCCACCAACCTGCGGTGCTTGCACTGCCAAACAAGGCGAGTATGAGACTAGCCGCCACGATAGGGCGGCGCCAAATCGGTTTTACCCGACGGCGGCGCAGGCCGCGTTTGGTGTCTTTATCGGATTTGAAGAAAAATGCCATCAATCGTCGCATGCTGCATTCTCCACTAACCAACTTACCAGTTCGTTAAACGAAATATTTGCATGAGCTGCTTGTTCAGGTACAAGAGATGTAGGCGTCATACCGGGCTGGGTGTTGATCTCCAACATGTAGAGATTTTTGCCGTCAAAGCGAATGTCGGCCCGGGAAAGACCACGGCATCCCAAAATCTCATGAGCCAATAGCGAAATCCGCATCGCTTCATCGTATATTTTCTTAGGTATATCGGCAGGCACCTGATGCTCTGAGCCGCCGTCGGCATATTTTGCGTCATAATCATAAAAGCCATGCCCAGTTGTAATCTCCGTTACCGCCAGCGGCCTATCTCCCATAACGGAAACCGTCAGCTCCCGGCCAGCAATAAATTTTTCCACCATCACATGGCGGCCAAAGGTCCATTCTTCTTCGCTTGGAATGTAATTGTCACCTTCCATCACAATATGAACACCGACACTGGAACCTTCATTCAATGGCTTCACGACGAATGGCGGTTCCATTGCGCCGCCGGCAATAAGCTCTTCACGTGTCACGATTTTATGTTCGGCGACTTTAATGCCGGCGGCGGCGAACATCGACTTTGCCACCGGCTTATCCATTGCCAATGAAGATGCCAGCACACCGGAATGGGTGTAGGGAACATCCAGAATGTTGAGCAGACCTTGGATGCAACCGTCTTCACCGTAACGGCCATGCAGCGCATTGAAGACGGCATCCGGCTTTGGAAACAGCCGGGTTAAAAGTGCACCGACATCACGCTGTACATCGATGGAGGTTACCCGGTATCCGGCTTCACTTAGCGCATTGCTGACGGCAGCGCCGCTCACCAACGACACTTCACGCTCGGCGGACCACCCACCCATCAATACCGCGACGTGGCGCGTCATTGCGGCACCTCATCTACCTGAGGGTTTTCAGGAACGCCAATCCGGCGTATTTCCCATTCAAGCTGAATGCCACTGGACTCGAAAACACGGCGGCGCACTTCTTCGCCGAGGCCTTCAAGATCTGCCGCCGTTGCCGAGCCTGTGTTGATCAAGAAATTGCAGTGTTTTTCCGAAACGATAGCCCCGCCGCGCATTAATCCCCGGCACCCTGCCTGATCAATGAGCTCCCACGCTTTAGCACCCGGAGGATTGGTGAAGGTGCTGCCACCAGTCGGTGTTTTAACTGGCTGGGTTAAAGCACGCTCCGCCCGGATTTCTTTCATGCGGTCAGCTATTTCTCTGGTGTTACCAGGCTCACCTTTGAAACTGGCATCTATGAAAATAAGATCAGCCGGTGCTTCGGAATAGCGATAGCTGTATTTCATCTCGGCGACCGAGAGCTCAATCAAATTGCCTTTAACGTCCAATGCCCTGACCCGTTGGACAATGTCTTTTGTCTCGGACCCATAGGCCCCAGCATTCATACGCACGGCACCACCGACGGCACCCGGAATGCCGCATAAAAACTCAAATCCCGCGATCCCACATTCCCGCGCGGCATTTGCCAGTCTGAGGTTCGAGACACCGCCCCCGGCTGTGATTTCCAAACCCTCCACAGATATTTTAGTAAACACCTCGCTAAGACGAATTACTACACCCGGAACACCGCCATCCCGCACCATCAAATTCGAGCCGATGCCAATAATTGTGATTGGTACATCGTCGGGTTTGTTTTGCAAAAAATTCATGAGATCATTTAAATCTGCCGGCCAGAACATCACTTCCGCCGGGCCGCCTACCCGGAACCAGGTGGATTTAGAAAGATCAGCATTCGTTTCGATCCGCCCGAGTGTTGCCGGTAATCTTGGAAACAGATCATCAGGGAATTTCGGCGCTGCCATCATCCAACACCTTCCAACGCAGAGCCGCGCAACTTGGCGAGCTCTTCCGGCAGGGCGTTAGCCCAGGCGGTAATGTTGCCGGCACCGAGACAGACAACAAAATCACCTGAGCTCATGTGTTCGTTTACGAAAGCCGCTAAATCTTCAGGCTGTTCGAGCGGAATCACCATGCGATGACCATGAGAGCGCAGACCTTCAACCAGACTATCTCGGCTAATGCCCTCTATCGGCGTTTCGCCTGCTGAATAAACATCAGCAACAACCACAATGTCCGCATTGTTAAAACACGTGCAAAACTCTTCAAAGAGATCCTGCAAGCGTGAATAGCGATGTGGTTGAACAACAGCCATCACGCGGCCTTCCGGCGTTGCTGTTCGGGCTGCTTCGAGTACAGCCGCTATTTCGACAGGATGATGACCGTAATCGTCGATTATTGTAATGTCATCTACCGCACCGGTTTTGGTAAAGCGACGCTTCACACCGCCAAAATTGGCGAGCCCTGTGCGGATCAGCTCCTCGGATATGCCAAGTTCCAAAGCGATACCGATCGCCGCCGTAGAATTTAGAATGTTATGAACACCGACCATCGGCAGATGGAGTTCTACAATTGATCGCTCAGCGCCCGATTTTCGATCCATGATGACAATATCGAAATTTGATCCATCTGGTGTTGTCTCAATATTCGTGACCCGCACATCGGCTTGGGGTGAGACACCATAGGTGATAATTTTTCGGTCCGAAACGCGCGGGATAAGTGCCTGCACTTCCGCATCATCAATGCACAACGTGGCAAACCCATAAAATGGAATTTGCTCGACAAAATTAACAAATGCGTCACGCAAGGCATCGAACGAGCCGTAATGATCCATGTGCTCATTGTCGATATTTGTTACCACTGCGATGGTCGAAGGCAGCTTTACGAATGTTCCATCGGATTCGTCGGCTTCGGCGACCATCCAGTCACCACTGCCAAGACGCGCATTTGTCCCCCATGCATTGATGATGCCGCCATTGATAACGGTAGGGTCCATCTCCGCAGCTTCTAACAGTGCGGCAATCAAAGACGTCGTTGTGGTTTTTCCATGTGTGCCGCCAACCGCGATCGACCATTTAAGGCGCATGAGCTCGCCCAACATTTCAGCGCGGCGCACCACGGGCATCAGGCGTTGCCGTGCAGCATCGAGTTCGGGGTTTCCTGCTTTAACGGCAGAGGAGATCACCACAACTTCAGCATCTCCCAAATTCTCTTCCGCATGGCCAACTTTGACATCAATGCCAAGTCCTCTCAGACGCACGACATTTGCACCTTCTGCCATATCACTGCCCTGCACAGCGTAGCCAAGATTATGCAGAACCTCGGCAATACCGCTCATACCAATGCCGCCAATGCCGACGAAGTGGATGGTGCCGAGATCTAGGGGCAAACCTCTCATGCGGCCTCCCTTTGATCGTCAGCGCTGGAATTTCGATTGCCGTTGCCGTTTCCATTATCCGAAATCAGGTCCATCACCATGTCAGCGAGCCTTGCAGCAGCATCTGGTTTACCGGCGGATTTTGCCGCCGAGGCTGCGTTTTCAAGCATGCGCGGCATGGCAAACAAGGACTCAATACGATCAGCCAATACATCTTCAGAAAAAGCATCTTCGGGGATCAACCAGCCACCGCCAACTTCATCCACCGCATGAGCGTTTTTGGATTGATGATCGTCAATGGCATGTCGATAAGGCACCATGATTGCCGGCCGACCAATTGTCGTTAGCTCGGCTATTGTCGAGGCACCAGACCGACAAATCACGAGATGGGCATCTGCAATGTGTTCGGGGACATCGTCAAAAAAATTGGAGATGGCAGCATCGATACCCAAAGCTTGGTAGGCTGACCGAGCTTGATCGATATCTTCCGGGCGACTTTGCTGGGTAATTTTAATTCGGGCGCGGGTTTTATCGCTTAATCGTTTCATCGCAGCCGGAACAACTTCGCTAAAAATATGCGCCCCTTGACTGCCACCAAAGACCGCAAGATTGATCGTGCCATCGTCTGACAAATTTGGATATTCCCGATCACGAACAGTCGCGACGGCGGGCCGCACCGGCATGCCTGTTACGATGACATTTGAAAGCGCAGGTTCTGGTATCGAAGAAACCTTTTCAAATGACGTTGCAATTTTCTCAACCCGGCTCGCGAGCAAGCGATTGGCTCGCCCAAGCACCGCATTTTGCTCGTGGATGGCGGCTTTGGTGCCAGAATAAGCTGCCGCCAACATCGTTGGCACCGAGGCATAGCCGCCAAATCCGACAACAACAGCTGGCTTCATTCGGCGCAGCAAAAACCAGGCCTGAAATGTACCGATTAAAATTTCAAAGGCGCTAAATATCCGCGCAAAGAAGCCTTTACCTACGATGCCCCCGGCACGTACCCGGTGGGTTTCAAGCTCAGCCAGACGTCCGCTCAAATTGCCGCCCCGGCGATCTGTTATCAATGCCAAACGGTATCCCCGGGTACCAAGTTCAGCCGCCAAAGCCTCTGCCGGAAAGACATGGCCGCCGGTGCCGCCGGCGGCTAAAACAACGAGAGGCTTGGCCATGGTGTTTACTTGGGCATCACCTATCATATGAGGCGACCTCCCATGTCTTTGCCGCCAAGATCACGCCACGCATTTTCCTGACCGGGTCGCTCGCGAGTGAGCGCTAAGACCATGCCAAGACCAATAGCCAGAGCCAGCATTGAAGAGCCGCCATAGGATATAAACGGCAACGTCATGCCCTTGGTTGGCATGAGGTTCAGCGTCGATGCCATATTGATGATGGCTTGTAGGCCAAACTGAACAAGCAATCCAGCGATAGCGAGTTGGACAAAAAGATCGGTCTCCTTGAAGGCGCGGGCAAATCCTCGGAGCACAACGAACAAAAACAAGCCGACAATCAACAGTGTCATCACCAGGCCGAACTCTTCTCCGGCGACAGCAAAAATAAAATCAGCATGAGCATCCGGCAGCACTTCTTTGACGTGGCCTTCACCGGGACCGCGTCCGAAAACGCCGCCGTTTCTAAAAGCTTCAAGAGAGCGCGCAACTTGATAGGCCTCACTGCCCGCAGGATCAAAAAAGCGATCAATGCGATTTTGGACATGCTCAAAATTAAAGTAGGCCGCAAATCCACCTGATATAAATATAACGCCGATGGCCAGAACCAAGAACATCGGCAAGCCAGCTAAAAAGAACTGCACGCCCCAGACAACACTCACCAATATCGCCATGCCGACATCCGGCTGCATCAACAGCAGCGCAACGACAGCCAGGTACAAACCAACAGCCACCATATAGCCTGGAAAATCTTCCTTGAGCCGCCAGGCTGCAAACATCCAGGCAGCGATAATGGCAAAACTCGGCTTCACAAATTCAGAGGGTTGAATGGAAAGGCCCCACACTGTCACCCACCGGGTCGCACCTTTTATTTCTGTGCCATTTAAAAATGTGTAGATTATCAAAAGGATAGAAAGGCCAAAACAAATAACCGCTAATTGTCGGACGCCGCGACGGTTTAAAAGCGACACTCCAAACATTACGATCAGCGCGATCGGCAAGACGATAAATTGTCGGCGGGCAAAAAAGAAGGTGTCCAAACCAATGCGTTCGGCTACAGCTGGGCTCGCGGCGAGGGCCAATATCGCGCCGCATGCAGAAATTGCGATAATCGCTGCTATCATCCAGCGGTCCACCGTCCACCACCAGCGACCAAAGAGACTTTCATCGGTACGAGAATAAGTCGTATTCATGCCGCCCCTTCCATTTTATTTACGAGATCCCGGAAGGCATCACCCCGTACTTCAAAATTTTCAAATTGATCAAAAGATGCGCAGGCCGGTGACAGTAATACCGCACCGCCGCCTTCCTGGGCTGCCTGATGGGCTGCCTGTACAGCGACCTCTAGGTCTCCGCATTGACTTGTTGGTGCAGCCGAACCTATCAAGCTCGCCAAATCTTTTTGCGCTTCACCAATGAGATAGGCGTGTTTAACATTGCCGAGGAATTCTTCGATGGCACCTAAGTTTTCTTCCTTAAACTGCCCACCGGCGATCCAATGAATGCTGTCATAACAGGCTAGCGCTTTAGCAGCGGCTTCTGTATTGGTTGCCTTGCTGTCATTAATATAGGTGACGCCGCCAATTTCCTGGATCAGCTCCTGGCGGTGCGCAAGTCCGGTGAAGGTTTTAAGGGCCGCCGCAATTTGCTCAGGATCAATATCAGCTGCCCGCGCTGCTGCATAGGCCGCGGCGGCATTTTGCCAATTGTGTTGACCCGGCAATGTCGGCACCTCTCGCATATCCTGTATTGAAGACTGCTTATTTTCGAGATCGTCAGTCAAAATTCCGTTCTCGACATAGACACCGCCCGGCGTCCGAGCAGAACCGGAAATCGGCACGATGCCTTTACCGCCGCGATCAATCATCAGTTCCATACACATGCCACGGCAATTAGCGTCTTCCATGCCGATGATCGCCATGGAGTTAGCCGGACCGCCGTCTTTAGTGCGCTCAAATAAAATACGCTTTGCCGCAACGTAGCCATCCATACCGCCGTGGCGATCCAGATGATCGGGTGAGATATTGAGCAATATGGCAACGTCCAATCTCACTGAAGGAATACGCTCCAACTGATAGGAAGAGAGCTCCAGCACATAGGTGCCATTATTATCCAAGGGTGATAAATCCAACGCCGGAATGCCGTAATTGCCGCCGACTTCCACAGGCCGCGCCGCCGCCTGCAAAATGTGCCCAATCAGTGCCGTCGTTGTCGACTTACCATTTGTGCCAGTGATGCCGACAAATTTTGCGTCTTCGATTTGACGCGCCAATAAATCGACATCGCAGATAATCTCACATCCTGCATCTCGGGCGAGTTGCGCAATTTTGTGAGGTTCCGGAAATTGATCAGGAATGCCGGGGCTCAGCACCAAGGTATCCAGCTTTGACCAATCGCTTTGATAAAGGTCGGTCAGCTTTACCCCTTCCGCAATCGCTTCATCGCGTTTTGCCTCGGTATCGTCCCATGCCCACACATCCGCACCTCCTGCCGCCAGCGCACGCACGGCAGATAGGCCGGAACGACCCAGCCCCAGAACGCCAATTGGCTTATCAGCAAAGGAGGTGACGTTGATCATGTATTTCTCTACCTCAACTTCAATGTCGCGAGCCCGGCAATCGCCAAGATCACGGCAATGATCCAAAAACGGATAACGATGGTCGGCTCAGCCCAACCTTTTTTCTCAAAATGATGATGCAGCGGCGCCATTGCGAAAACGCGTTTGCCGGTCAACTTGAACGAAACAACCTGAACAATCACCGAGACAGTTTCCAAAACAAACAAGCCGCCGACGATGGCGAGCACCAATTCATGCTTGGTGATTACCGCGACGGAGCCGAGCGCCCCGCCCATTGCGAGGGAGCCGGTATCGCCCATAAAAACCATCGCAGGCGGCGCATTGTACCAAAGGAACCCAAGCCCGGCACCGATCAAAGCGCCACAGAAAATTGCCAGCTCTCCCGCGCCCGGCACGTAATTCAATTGCAGGTAACTGGAAAACACAGAGTTACCCACAATATAAGCGATTAGCGCAAATACAGCGGCGGCAATCATCACTGGGCCAATCGCCAGGCCATCCAAACCATCGGTCAGATTAACCGCATTGGAAGAGCCGACAATAACCAGACAGGAGAAGGCGACAAAGAACCATCCTAGATCAATCAACACAGTTTTAAAGAATGGGATAGAAAGCGACGTCGCGAGCGGATCGCGCGTCAGGCTCATAATATAAAGCGTCGCCGCAATGGCGATGAAAATTTGCAGCAAAAATTTCAACTTGCCGGGAAGCCCTTTGGAGTTTTGCCGGGTAACTTTAATGTAGTCGTCGATAAAGCCAATCATGCCATAGCCAACCGTCACGCCGAGTGCAGCCCAGATATAACCATTGCGCAAATCGGCCCACAGCAATGTTGAAACCACCAAAGCTAACAAAATCATAAAGCCGCCCATCGTTGGCGTTCCAACCTTGGTGAGCAAATGGCCTTCGGGTCCGTCATCCCGAATGGGCTGACCTTTCTTTTGATGCACTTTGAGCCATTTGATAATGATCGGCCCGCATATAAAGCTCACAATCAAAGCCGTCACCATAGCGCCGCCGGTGCGAAACGTGATGTATCGGAACAGATTTAAAAACGCCAATTGATCAGCGTATTGCGCCAAGGTGTTAAACAGCATTATGGGGCTCCTTATTATTTATAAGAGCATCAACGATTTTGCTCATTTGTGATCCCGCCGAGCCTTTAACCAAAACAGCATCGCCGGGCTTGATTTCACCCAATAGCGGCTGAATGAGATCTTCAGAATCTGAACTGTGTATGACGCTGATGCTTTCAGTCAGAGCTGCGCACATATGGCTCATTTCAGGACCGGCGGCGAATACCAATTCAACGCCGGCGGTAGCGATGTTTTTTGCCAAGCCGCGATGGAGTTCTTTTGATTGCGCGCCGAGTTCACGCATATCACCTAAGGCAGCAATACGCCGGCCTGAAGGCCCCAACTCTATTTGAGCCAGGACCTCCAGTGCCGCCGCGATCGAAACTGGACTGGCGTTATAGCTGTCGTCAATCAGCTCATAGTCGCCGTCCTTAATTGGAAGTGTGTGCCGAGCGCCGCGTCCTTTGGCAGGTTTGATCTCAGCAAATGCTGTCGCCGCGGCAAATACATCTGCGCCAACCGCATGCACTGCGGCCAAAACAGCCAAACTATTCTGTACCCAATGCTGTCCTGGCATCGAAAGCCGATAGGTAATGGTATTTCCCTCGAAAGAGGCCTCAACTTTTGAGCCGTCTGGTCCAAGCTCAGAATCAACGAGTTTAAAATCGGCGTCTTCATGCGATCCAAAGCCAATGATTTTACCAGCGCCCGCGGCCTCTGCTGCTTTCGCCAGCAATTCATAATAGCCATTGTCCCGATTGAGGATTGCGGTGCCGCCTTTTTCAAGACCTTGGAAAATTTCCGCCTTAGCGCGCGCAATGTCATCTACTGAGGAAAAGAACTCGATATGGGCGGGCTCAACCGTCGTTACAATTGCAACGATGGGCCGCACCATTTGGGACAGCGGTATCAGTTCGCCAGCATGGTTCATACCAAGTTCGAACACCGCGAATTCAGCATTTTGTGGAAGCCGCGCGAGAGATAACGGCACGCCAAAGTGATTGTTGAAACTACCGCGGCTATAAGACGTTGCGCCTTGGCCCGAGAGCAATTGACCGAGCGCTTCCTTGACGCCGGTTTTACCGACACTACCGGTGACGGCAATGACTTTGGCTTGGCAACGATCTCGGCCGGCGCGCCCAAGCATATTCAAGGCTTCAAATGTGTCTTCAACCTCCAGCAAAGCCGCGTCTTTTCCCAAGTTTTCAACCGCATGAGAAATCATTGCGGCCGAGGCACCATTTTGCAGCGCGCTTCCGACATAGTCGTGGCCATCAAAATTCGGCCCAGAAATGGCTAGAAATAGATCGCCAGGTTCGGCAGTCCGGCTGTCAATTGAAACGCCAGTGGCACTCCAATCGACAGTCGAGCTACCGTTAGTGGCCTGTACCGCTTCTGCGGATTTCCATAAAATTTCCTTTGCCTGAAGGTCGGTCATGACCCACCTCCTTTAGCGGCCTTTCGGGCGATCTCGGCATCATCGAAGGGCAACACATCATTCCCAACAATCTGGCCCTGCTCATGGCCTTTACCGGCGAGAACCAAAAGATCACCTTCGATAAGACCTGCCACCGCTGTAAAGATCGCTTCCTTGCGGTCGCCAATTTCTGTAGCTCCCGGACAGGCTGCCAGTATTTGCGCGCGAATAGGGGCGGCATCTTCGAACCTTGGATTGTCGTCGGTTACGATCACTTCATCAGCGAGGCGGGCTGCAATCTCACCCATCTCCGGGCGTTTACCTTGATCACGGTCACCGCCGCAGCCAAACACAACTTTCAATTTTTGGCGGGTATGGGGACGGAGCGCTGTGAGCACGTGCTCGAGCGCGTCGGGCGTGTGGGCATAATCTACATATATGCCGGCGCCATTTGCGTGACGCGCCGCCAATTCTATTCGACCACGAACGCCCTCGAGACTTTCAAGCGCCGCAATTGCTTTGGCCTGATCACCGCCACCCGCCAATACAATACCCAACGCGCACAATGCATTCATGGCTTGGAAATCCCCTATCAGCGGCAACGTAAGATCAACGTCTTGACCGAGCACGTTCAGGGAAAGCCGCTGACCATCGGCGAGCGCTTCTGCGTTTCTTAAATTAATGTCTTTGGCATTCCGGCCATAACTGAGTGTTGTTATCCCGCGTCTTTGAAGTGCGCCAGTAAGGTCCTTGTAGGTTTCATCATCAGCATTGATGACCGCCGAACCACCCGCATCCAATACCTCGGTGAATAGTCGGAGCTTGGCACCAAAGTAGTCTTCCATGGTTTCGTGGTAATCGAGATGATCCCGACTGAGATTGGTGAACGCGGCAACACTCAAATTAACGCCATCAAGTCTATACTGATCGAGCCCGTGGCTGGACGCCTCAACGGCGACGTGATGGACACCGTCCTCGGCAAGCGCCGTTAAAGTTTTGTGCAAATCTGCGGGATCAGGCGTCGTTAAATTTCCGCTCTCAGATTTATCGGACGTGACCAAGCCGAGCGTGCCAAAACTTGCAGATTTAAGGTCACACATTTGCCACAGCTGGCGGGAAAATTCTACCGCCGATGATTTACCATTGGTGCCGGTTACAGCTGCAATATTGTCAGGTTGAGGTTGATAGAAACGTCCGACCATCTTGGCGTAGCGTTGTCGCGGGTTGCGATCAGGGACAAAGCTGACTTCTGGATCAACTGAATCTATAGGCGTGCCTAAGGGTGCCAAGACAGCTACAGCGCCGCGCAAAATCGCGTCTGCAATAAAATCACGGCCATCACTATTGCTGCCCGGTAAAGCGGCGAACAAAAAACCCTCTTCGACGCTACGCGAATCCGCCGTTATTCCTGTAATGTCAGAATCTACAAAATCTTTACCCGACATACTCTTCCATTCATATCCCACCAATAATTCTGCTAATCGCAACGGGAGTTCTCCCAAAATATATTCATCGCGTTAGCGTTTTGTCGCCTTGACCGCGATGAATAAATCATCGCCCGGCTTCGGCACTTTCTCTGTTTGCTTCGATGGCACGAGTCCCAAAATGGGTGCCATCCGTTTCACCACACGGGCAACAATCGGAGCGGCCACCCAACCGCCTGTTGCGTATCCACGCGTGCGTTGTGTTCCTTTCGGCTCGTCGATCAAAGCCAGTATGACGTAGCGCGGCTTGTTCATTGGGAAGGCCGCGACAAAGGATGAAATCACCCGGCGACCGCTATAACCGTCGCGCGGACCTGGCTTATCCGCGGTCCCAGTTTTCCCGCCGATTAGATAGCCCGGCACGTCAGCGTTTCGCCCGGTTCCATTCCGCACCACCAAACGCATGAGCCCCCTCATTTTTCGAGATGTCGCTTTTGACAACACGCGCGAGCCGACGATTTCCTTGCCGCGCGGTATTTTGATCATTCTCGGATTGTACAAAACGCCGCCATTGACCAAGGCAGCGACTCCGGCTGCCAATTGAAGCGGGCTGATGGCAATGCCATGGCCATAAGAAATCGTCATGGTGTTGATCTCGCGCCAATGATCGGGCGTCAGAGGGGAGCCGATTTCCGGCAGCTCTATGCGGGCCGGCGTTAATAGGCCAAACCGCTTGAGATATTTTTTCTGGCCCGCGGTGCCAACCTCAAGTGCCATTTTTGCAGCACCGATATTGGAGGAATAAACAATGATTTCCGGCACCGTTAGCCAACGATTTTTGCCGTGGTAGTCGGAAATCTTGAAACGGGAAATTTTTATCGGCTTGGTCGCATCAAATCGATCACGCAAGCGGGTCACGCCGGAATCCAAGGCCATCGCGGCGGTAAACAATTTGAAAGTCGAGCCCATCTCATAAACGCCCTTGGTCGCCCGATTGAAACCGGCAATTCCTGCAGCCGTCACCGGCTTGTTCGGATTAAAGTCTGGCAGAGAGACCATGGCGCGCACTTCACCGTTGGTAACATCCATCACAATTCCGGCAGCACCAATCGCCCGAAACTCTGCCATCGATTTGAGCAACTCTTCCCGCAGCACTGATTGCACCCGAATATCAAGAGACAGTGAGAGCGGCTCATCGGTACCGCGAAGAGATTTATCGAAATAGCCTTCAATTCCGGATAATCCTCGGCCATCAATGTTGGTTAACCCCAAAGCATGAGCAACCATCCTGCCGTGCGGATATACGCGGCGCTCGGTGCGTTGAAAGTAGAGGCCTGGAATTCCCAACGCATTGACCGCGAATTGGGTTTTTGGCGTGAGATTGCGATGCAGCCAAACAAAAGTTTTGTCGGATGCCAGTTTCGCTTGAATTTTTTTCTTTTCAAAGCTCGGGAAAACGCGCGCCAATTTTCTGGCAGCTTCTTTGGGATCAAGAACATGGCGCGGATTGGCGTAGAGCGAGGCAGTTGGCAAACTTGAAGCAAGCAAGATACCGTTCCGGTCGGTAATGTCGGCGCGCACTTTTCGTAATTTCAAGGTCGCTGCGATGCGTGCGCCTCGGGTTTCCTCACCCGCTTGATCGACCACCGCCAATTCTACGAGCCGGCCGGCAATAACGGCAAAAGCGAGCATAAACAAAGCGCCCGTCACCAGTAAGCGATTGCGACCGGTCTCCAGAGCATGACGGCGAATGCCTTCAAACTTGATGTGGGTGGGGATTTCAGAAGCTGTCTCCGATGCCGATACATTTGTGTCGGCGGGACTAAAGGGATGACGGAGACGTTCGAAGATCACCGGCGTGCCCCCCTTCCGGACGGTCTAACCGAAATTTTATCAGCAGAAATAGCCTGCTCATCACCATCGGGGGCAGCTAAAGCTTTGCTTAAATCTTCTGGAGATTTAATTTGAGTGGGCTCGGTTGGCTTCATATTGAGATAGCGCGATGCCAAGTCTTTAATTCGTGCGACGTCGTTCAAGTGGCTCCATTCCGCTTTGAGAACATGGATGCCTTCTTGATCGGCAACAATCGCACGGTTGAGAACGTCAAGCTCCTGTTCCAGATCGGTGACCTCATATTTCAAATAAAATAACGCAACGCTCATTATGGCTGCGAGTAGAAGCGTGAGTATCGTCGTTTGTCGCATGCTCCTCTTCTCCTCTATATACCTGAATTATTTGACCAAGCTGATGCATCATTGCGCTCAGCGACTCGTAACCGGGCAGACCGCGCCCGTGGATTTTGCGAAGCTTCATCCTTCCCCGGTTTGATTGCGCCGCGTTTCAATAAACTGAAACTCGGGATCGGCGCTGCATCGGGCAATTCAGGTAGGTGGCGGGAACCACGCCCAGTTGCTCCACTATGCTCATGGAGGAAGGATTTCACTTTGCGATCTTCCAGGGAGTGGAAGGAAACAACGGCCAGACGGCCGCCGGGAGCCAATATTTGTTCAGCCCCTATCAAGCCACGTTCAAGCTCACCGAGCTCGTCATTGACCTGAATTCGAAGCGCCATAAAAGTCCGGGTTGCGGGATTAATTCCATCCTTTGAACGACGCACAATGCGATGAATAATCTCGACCAGGTGAGAGGTGGTCAAAATTGGGTTGTCTTCGCGGGTTTCAACAATAGCGCGGGCAATGCGGCGGGCATAGCGCTCCTCGCCATAGTGATAAATGACATCGGCAATTTCTTCTTCCGGCGCTTGATTAACAAAATCGGCGGCCGTAGGTCCTTCATCTGCCATGCGCATATCGAGCGGACCATCGAAGCGGAATGAAAATCCACGTACCGGATCGTCAATCTGCGGCGAGGAGACACCAAGGTCGAGCGTCACACCATCGACTTTGGTCACACCCGCATCCGCCATCAGCGAGGCCATATCACCAAAGCAGCCTTCAAGCACAGTGAGGCGGCCATCATATTTGCTGCTGAGTTCTGCGCCAAAAGTAATCGCCGCAGGATCTCGGTCAATGCCAAAAACCTGCGTTGCGGCTGTCTCTAATATTGCCTGGCTATAGCCTCCGCGGCCAAAGGTGCCATCAACATAAATACCGCCATCGCGGGGGGCTAGGCCATCGATCACTTCCTTGATCATCACCGGGATATGATCAGCTGTCATGATGCGCCCTCCGCTTTGGACCCATCGCTGGATCTAAGACGCAAGGTGGCACCCCGCGAACGGGCGCGCTCAAAGGCTTCGGCATTATGGGTTTCATAAGCGCCGGCTTCCCAAATCTGAAAGCGTGTTCCGCGACCGACAAAAACAGCCTCAGCGCCGAGGCCGGCATAATCAATCAGCGCTTTCGGCAGCAGAACACGACCTTCGGTGTCATAGGCAAGTTGGTGGGAGTTCTCGAGGATTGTCGTCGCGAGATCGTCCTGTTCATCCGAAAACAATTCCAAGTCGTCCAGGCTATCGATGACACGCTGAATAAAAGCCTCACCACAGCCTTCAATGGCGGGAAATTTGAAGGAGCGGTAGACGTAGATGCCAGAGAATTCAGATTTTGCGGAATTGGGTACAGAAAGGGCGTCGCGAAACGGCTTGGGAACCGATACACGCCCCTTTTTATCAATCTTATTGATATGCCGGCCAATTAACGCAGCCATTTTTTTCCCGCCTCAACACTAATGACGGCAGACTTTTTCAGCTTTTCATGAGAGGTCCCGACCCCTGTAGAAAATGCAAAGCAACCGTCAATTTAACACCCAAATCTATGGCACTCCCCATGGGTATATTTGGGATAGCATGGGATTTAATGGGCGTCAATGGGATAACATGCCGGATTATGGGTTAACAAAGCCTTTCCAGGCTCAATTTTCAGCCTTTGCCGCCCTAAAATTCAGACAAGAATAAACACCCTAATTTCGACCGAAATAAGGTTGAATAATGGTATCCGGGTCACATTTTAAATTTAACCCGGGGCGATTTATTAAAATGTAAATTTTTAGGAAAAGGGGCGTTAAATCGCTTCAGCGAAATAGGTGATGGTTTTCTCAAGGCCTTGTTCCAACTGGATGGTCGGCTGCCAATCGAGTTTTTCTATTGCCAACGATATATCGGGGCAGCGTTGGAGCGGATCATCCTCCGGCAAAGGCTCGTACACCAACTCGGAGTTCGCCCCGGTCATTTTGATGACAAGCTCCGCCAATTGTTTGATCGTGAATTCACCCGGATTGCCTAAATTTACCGGCCCGATCATGTCATCGGCGGAATCCATCAACCGCACAAAGCCCTCAACCAAATCATCAACATAACAGAAAGATCTGGTCTGACTGCCATCGCCATAAATCGTAATTGGCTCGCCGCGAAGTGCCTGCACGATAAAGTTTGAAACAACCCGGCCATCGTCCGGCCGCATCCGCGGTCCATAGGTGTTGAATATTCGGGCGACTTTGATTTTCAACTTGTGCTGACGATGATAATCGAAAAACAACGTTTCGGCGCAGCGTTTGCCTTCATCGTAGCAAGCGCGCGGGCCAATCGGATTAACATTGCCGCGGTAATCCTCGGTTTGCGGATGAACGGTGGGATCGCCATATACCTCACTGGTCGAAGATTGAAAAATTTTGGCGCCCGTGCGTTTCGCAAGCCCCAGCATATTGATCGCTCCGTGGACACTGGTCTTAGTCGTCTGAACCGGATCATATTGATAGTGGATCGGCGAGGCAGGACAAGCGAGGTTATAAATCTCATCGACTTCGACATAGAGTGGAAATGTCACATCATGTCGCATCAACTCAAAATTTGGGTTTTCCAATAACGGCGCAATATTGTCCTTGGTTCCCGTAAAGTAGTTATCCAGACATATGACATCATGGCCTTCGGTGACCAGGCGTTCGCTGAGATGAGAGCCAATAAAACCGGCACCACCGGTAATTAAAATTCGCTTACGGGGAGGCATAAAAACTCCAAATCCTTAATTGATTATCCGAGACATATTGGATCAAACATCGTTGTGGACAATATCACTGTAATGCCGCCCCGATAAGAAAATATTCTTAACCTCTATATATCGGTTATAGTTAGCCAGCGTAACGTCCAACGGTTTATAGTTGGTTAAGTGTTTTAGGGTATAAATATGCTAATTGGCCAATCTATGCTTTGGGCTTATTTCTGTAAAAAATACCAGTGAGAAAACGTGTGAAAATTCCTGTGGTGAAATCCCCGGTGAAAAATGGCTGACAATTCGTCGGTAATCACATCCGTATCAGAACGGCGAACACCTGAGAGTTCGCTGCTCGATCATGTTGAACGCGTCGCTCATAGTCGAAGCGGACGGTTTGCGGTGCAAGTTCATTTGTCCGACCTACGTCCCCACAATCGAAAACCACACCATATCCGTATTGCAGCGCGTTCATTTGATTCGGTATTGAACTCTGCTGAATCCAATCTCTATGTCCTGACGTCGAACGATCTCGTGCTAATCTGCAAAGACGTTCGCATCGACGATCTTGATAATGCGATCGATAAATTACGCAGACTTTTCCGCAACGATCCATTGGCGGCTGGCGGCAGAGGCGGTGGCCAAGATGGTTTTACCAGCTGGTTCGATTTTGAAGCCGATTACGATAACTTCCTCCAACTGGTCATCGAAATGTCCGATGCGCGTGGAACTGAGTTTGGCATCGGTGAAGATGCCTCGGCGGGGCGTGAATTAGGTGTCGGCTTTATGGGCGAAGTGCTAGATCCGTTCAGTTTGGCAAAGGTCGACGATTCGCTCAATCGCACTCGCATTGAAGATATGATCCAGCAACAACCCGCGGTAATTATCGGCGCGGATGGCACGGAACGCATTTTGTTTCAAGAAAATTATCTCTCAATCGCCGAGCTTCAACGCCGTATTGCACCGGGCTACAACCTGATTTCTAACCAATGGCTATTCCAACACCTCACCCAGACTATAGATCGCCGCATGTTGGCGACGCTTGCCCGCGATGATTTCGGCTCTATGTCAGATGCCATCAGCATCAACTTGAATATCAGCACAGTCCTGTCGAAAGATTTTCAACGCTTTGATGAAGCGGTGGCGGAATTCACCGGCAAGGTTGTTATTGAGTTACAACAGATCGACATCTTTTCTGATTTGGATAGCTTTTATTACGCTCGCAATTGGCTCAGAGACCGCGGCTATCGAATTTGTATCGACGGCCTGACCTATGAAACGATTTCCTTCATTGACCGGGAAAAGCTTGGTGCGGATATGGTCAAACTGATCTGGAATCAAGAACTGGTCGATAGCGTCGGAAAAGAGGAGGCTTCCCGTATTGTTGCTGAAATAAGTGGGTCGAGGATTATCCTATGCCGCTGTGATGATGAAACAGCGATTGAGTTTGGTCAATCGGTCGGCATTAGCATGTTCCAAGGCCGCCATATTGAGAACCTGATTGCCGAGGAAAATCGCCGCCGGGAAATGGAAATGACAAAACGGCGCACCCAAAATTTGAACTTCATTGATTAGCTCACACTATTTGCATTTTCAGTCTGTAGAGGATATCGGCAAATGCTCGATTTAATTAGCCGCAAGCTAAAATTAATTACTATTTTGACCACCTTTGCAATTGGCCTATCCGCCTGTGCCAGCGGGCCAAAAATACCAACTTCGGAAGCATTGGTTACATCTGCGGCGCGCACTTTAAATATTCTCAAAAACCGGGCCGATCTCGAACGGTTCAACAGTCAGCTTAAAAAAGCGGCTGGAGTTGCGATCTTTCCGTCGGTTTACAAAGTTGGCTTTTTTGTCGGCGCGGAAGGCGGCAATGGCCTTTTGATCGCCAAAAATAAAAATGGCGATTGGGGTTACCCGGCATTTTACACATTGGCTTCCGGCAGCTGGGGCCTGCAATTTGGCGGTCAAAAATCCGGCGTAATTTTGATTATTCGGAGCCCCGCCGCTGTTGCTGCGCTGATGAAACATCAGGGTAAATTCTCTGCCGATGCCGGTATAGCCGTCGGCACTGTCGGCACCGGCATCGAAGGATCGGTAACGTCAAACCTCGGCGCAGATATTATCGCTTATAGTGATTCAAAGGGATTGTTCGGTGGCGTTTCACTGGAAGGCTCAGCCATTGTTCGACGCAATGACCTAAACTCGGAATATTATGGAGGGGCGGTAGAGCCCCGCGCTATTCTCATTGATCATGCTCATCAGAATGCACAGGCGAATGTTCTTCGCCAAAATCTGAGCGAGTAACGTTACTCCAGCCGGATTTTTTAACTTCTAGGTCACACTCACATTCCACAAAAGCTTGGTCTCCAGGCTTTTTATTTGGCAATTTGTGAGATACATAATGCCTACCTTTTTTCCACATCAATATTATGAACGGTCTACGCATAAATGAGCCCATCAGATACACCCATCACGACCGAAGATGATGAAGGATCGCGCGATTTTATACGCGATATTGTGCATGAAGATTTGAATTCTGGGCGCAAATCATCGGTCGTTACGCGATTTCCGCCAGAACCAAACGGCTATCTCCACATCGGACACGCAAAATCGATTGTTTTAAATTTCGGCATTGCCGAGGAATTTGGCGGCCGCTGTCATTTGCGTTTTGATGACACCAATCCAGCCAAAGAAGAGCAGGAATACATCGATGCCATTCAAGAGGACGTGCGCTGGTTGGGTTTCAATTGGGGCGATCACCTTTATTATACATCTGATTATTTTGAGCAGCTTTATGTCTGGGCCCAACATCTGATCACCGAAGGCTTGGCCTATGTCGACGATTTGACTGCCGATGAAATTCGCGAGCACCGCGGCACCTTGACCGAATCCGGTACCAACAGCCCCTACAGGGACCGTGCACCGGAAGAAAGCCTTGATCTGTTTCAGCGTATGCGGGCTGGTGAGTTTGAAAATGGTGCCAAAGTATTACGTGCTAAAATCGATATGTCCTCAGGAAATATCAATCTGCGCGATCCGGTGATTTATCGCATCCTGCATGCCGAGCATCCGCGCACGGGCAAGGATTGGTGCATATATCCTAATTATGATTTTGCCCACGGCCAATCAGATGCGATTGAGGAGATCACACACTCTATTTGCACGTTGGAGTTTGAAGACCATCGACCGCTTTATGACTGGCTGATCAAGAACCTTCCGGTGCCATCCGAGCCTCACCAATATGAGTTCGCTCGGCTCAATCTGACCTATACAGTTTTATCTAAACGTCGCCTCATGCAATTGGTAAACGAAGGCCATGTCGAAGGCTGGGATGATCCCCGCATGCCTACGATCAGCGGGTATCGCCGGCGCGGCTATCCAGCGGCGGCAATCCGTGACTTTGCTGGTCGAATTGGCGTTTCAAAATCAAATGCAACCCTTGAAGTACAAGCGCTTGAAGCCTGCGTGAGGGATCATTTAAACACACATGCCGAACGCCGCATGGCCGTCCTCAATCCTTTAAAAGTCGTGATTGAGAATTATCCTGAAGATCAATCGGAAGAGCTTGATGCCCTTAATAATCCAAACGATGAAACCGCTGGCAAACGCAAGATTCCTTTTAGCCGGGAGCTCTATATCGAGCGAGATGACTTCATGGAAGACCCGCCGAAAAAGTTTTTCCGTTTGGCACCAGGCCGAGAAGTACGGTTGCGCTACGCCTATTTTGTCACCTGCACCGAAGCGATCAAAGACGACAACGGCGAAATTGTCGAACTGCGCTGCACCTATGACCCAGAAACAAAAGGTGGTAACGCGCCAGATGGCCGCAAGGTCAAAGCAACGCTTCACTGGGTATCAACGGCCCATGCTGTCGGTGCCAGAATTCATCAGTATGAGCATTTGTTTACGGAAGAAATTCCGGGTGGCGGCGCGGGTGATTTTTTAGAGGACATTAATTCAAACTCGTTATCTATATTAACCGGTTGCAAACTTGAACCCGCTTTGCAAAATGCTAAACATGGGGAAACAGTTCAATTTGAACGCCTCGGGTATTTCTGCCTCGACAAAACCGCGACCTCAGATGAACTTGTCTTCAATCAAACCATTGGCTTGAGAGACAATTGGGCTAAAGTGAAAGCCAAAGGCTAAAATTTAAATTCGTAAGGGGAGAAGTTAAAATGACAAAACAAATTGAACACTTACACTGGCCTGATGCGCCGGACATGTGGATGCCCTATGCACCGGCGATCAAAGTTACCGGTGGCTCAACGATTTATTGCGCTGGTGTTACTGCAGCGCCGGTCTACCACCATCATCCGCATCGCCCTGAAGAGTTTGATTCCATGCCCGACGACATGGAAGGGCAAGCTCGCGCGGTTATGGAAAATCTAAAACATGGATTGGAAGCCGCCGGAGCCACCTTTGCAGATGTCATAGTATGCGACCGTTTTCTCACAGACATGGAAATGCAAGACGATTTGAATAAAGTCTGGAATGAGTATTTCACCGATCATAGTCCGGCTTCAACAACGGTTCAGATTGTCCGCCTCGCGACTGATCCGCGCTGTCTCTTGGAGGTCAACGCGATCGCCGTGATCGACTAATCAACACACCTATATTTTTGAATTTTTTGGCGCACTCGTCATAAATGGTTGGACCTTCTTTAACGGCTGGAGTTTTGATGCTCTAACCGTCCAAACCAGCATTGGTATTGCAATTGGATCCTGCCTCCAACCACTCGCCGGCAAATATCTCATCGATAGATTTATCCGAAGTGCCAATCCTTTTAGCAGTTTTAAGACCTCCTCGCAGTTTGCTGTCATCGCACTCCTCATATGCTTGATAAGTTCATCCATCGGCGTCACGAGTCTTTTGCAAGGCAGCTACATTCAATTCGTCTCCCTTCAGTTTACCTGGCTCACTTGGTGGGCTGGCGATTTAATCGGCATTATAATATTTACGCCAGTCATACTTTTGTTGTCGCGGATGTCGTTAAACCGAGCTGGTATAATTGTTGCCATTTTAGTTGTCGGGCTCATCGCATCAAATATGCTTAGCCGTGTTTTGCGAGAAGAAGCGGAAAGGAACTGGAAGGCTCAGGCGGAACAATCGGCAGAACGCGCCACCTCAACTTTTCTTTTCTGGTTGGATATCACCTATGCACCAATCAAAAGCCTGGCATTAATATTTAATAGCTCCAGCAATGTAACGGAAAAAGAATTCCTCGATGCAGCCGGCGCTTTTAAAGACCAAGAAGATGGCCTGATACCGGATGCTATCGCTTTTGTAAGAAAGCAGAAATTCACGAGTAATGCCTCTGCTCGATATATTGTTGACTATTCAACCGATAAAAGTGGCTTTTTGTCTCCCGGCTCCGAAGTGACGGAAAATCCCCTTGTCAAAGCCGCCGCAAAATCTGCAGAAGCAAACAAAAATCAATTAACAATTGGCGCGTTGCAAACTTCAAAATCATCGGACGCCTCTGCTTTTGTTGCTATAACGGTCCGCAACGGAGAACAGGAAGGGATTATTATAGGAAAGATCGGGTTAAATAATTTGATAGACGGGCTCTACAATTTGCGCGTACCCACTGGACTTCATTTAATGCTACGAGGCCGGGCAGCGGATACGCCTGAAAAAAACCCGCTTCAAAGATTGTATCACCACGGTGCCAAGCATCATACGGCGGAAGACATCACTTCAATTCGAACAAAAAGCGCTAAAGCGGATCTTGAGTTTAGCTGGTCCGTTAGCTCTGACTTTATAGGTGGGGCAAACGTGCAATCATCATCGATCCTATTGGTAGGTGGATCGATTGTAACTTTAATGATTTCACTATTTACCCTGTTCCTTTTTGAACAAAACCGAAAAGTCCAACAGCGCGTATTGGATCGCACCGCTCAACTTATATCTAGTGAAAGGCGATTGCTTGATATTCTGAAGCAAAGCCCGATGGGTGTGGCAATTTCGGACATTTCAAAAGAAGGCATAATTCATTATGCAAATCCGCGCTTTGCAGAAATGTTCGGATTAGAAGTGGAAGATTTGATCGGAGCGCAAGCGAATGGTCTTTACGCTAATCCGGAGGACAGATTTAAAATTATCAAAGAATTTGAAGAAAAAGGAGCCGTCGGACGAGAATTGCGAATGATCGATTTGAAAAAAGAGATCAACGAGCTTATGGAAGAAACAGGTAGCGACGCGCCTTACGACGTTTTGGATTGAGCCTCTGAATTTCCGAGAATTGTCGTAATCCGCATCAGCATGTTCAACAATTGCTCGCGTTCACCAACCTCTAGCACGGTATCCATTAGGCATTCCTGAGCTTCGATGCTGGTTGTTGAAAGCTCGGCTTTGTTTTGTCCAACCTTTGTCAGCCACAATCCGAAATAGCGACCATCTTCGGCATTTCTTCTCCGGTTAATCCATTTACGGTCCATCAGTCGATTAACCGCATAAGAAAGCGTAGACTTATCAAGCCCGTATAATTTTGTCAGCGTCTTCTGATTGATGCCAGGATTGGCTCCCACAATCGTCAGCAAACCGAACTCACTTGGCGTCACGCCAATGCTTTTCATCTTGGCTTCAATATCGCGAAAAACCGCTGTTTGAGCTTGGCGAATTTGATAGCCGAGATAACTTGGCAAGGCCGCCAATTTTACAGCGTCATCATTTTGTTCTTCATCATGCATTAAATAAATCCAATGATATCAAATCCTTGTGGTATTATATAAAAAATTAGTTGGAAGTTCAAACTATTTTTTGTACTATCCAGAAACAGCTGTAAGGCAGCCCAAGAAAAGCTCAGCAATAGAGCCGGAGGAAACCCTTAATTATGAAGCAAGACAGAAACGATTTATTGACGCTCACCGGTCCGGGGCATCCTGCCGGAAAAGTGCTGCGTCAATATTGGATGCCGGCAGCCCTCAGTGATGAGTTGGATGATCATCGGCCGATCGTTCCGATCAGGCTGATGGGCGAAGATTTGGTATTATTTAGAAGTGATGAAGGAGCACTCGGCCTGCTCGATCGCCAATGTCCGCACCGCGGGGTCGATTTATGTTATGGCCGTCTCGAAGACGGTGGGCTTAGATGCCCGTTTCACGGCTGGCATTTCACGACGGATGGTCAATGTACCGAACAACCGGGTGAGCCTGCAGATTCAATAATTTTTGAGCAGATCAAAACGACGGCCTATCCCGTGGTCGAAAAGAACGGCATCATTTTTGCTTTCATGGGCGAAGGGGAGCCGCCTGCTTTCCCGGAACTTGATTGCTTCAGAGCACCAGACAGCCACGTTTTTGCCTTCAAAGGACTATGGCAATGCAATTGGCTGCAAGCGCTTGAGGTCGGTATCGATCCGGCGCACGCCTCTTTCCTTCATCGTTTTTTTGAAGACGAAAACCCAGATGATCAATACGGCAAGCAATTTCGAGACACTGCGGCGGATACCGACATTCCAATCACTCAGGTGCTGCGCGACTACCATCGCCCGGAAATCATCACAGAACAGACAGATTTTGGTATTCGCATCAAAACTTTGCGGCATCTTGAGAACGACAAAACCCATGTTCGCGTAACCAATCAAGTCTTCCCTTCAGCCATCACCATTCCAATGTCGAGCGATATGACCATCACCCAATGGCATGTTCCGATAGATGAGCAGAATTGTTATTGGTACGCCATATTCACCAGTTTTACCGATCCCATCGACAAACAAAAAATGCGTGATCAGAGATTGGCGGAACACTCCCTCCCGGATTACATGCCAAACAAGAATAAGAGCAATCACTACGGCTTTGACAGCGAAGAGCAAAAATCTCTCACCTATACCGGCATGGGCATGGACATAAACGTCCATGATCAATGGGCCTGCGAGTCCATGGGTGTTGTCCAGGATCGTACTAAGGAACATCTCGGCACCACCGACAAGGCCATTTCAGCCTATCGGCGTCTGCTGCTGCAAACGATTTCCAAAATTGAAAATGGAGAAAAGGATCTCATCGGCATCGTTACCGAAGATACGGCGAAAAACATTAAAGGGCCAATTGCGCTGGACGCGATAGGTGAGACGGAAAATTGGGAAAACACCTGGATAGACGGCGATGCAAAACGGCGCGCCGCCTGTCCTTGGGATGCCGACCTTTAAAGAAACACTGGGAACACGAGGCACTTTATGAGCGAAAATAACGGTAGTATGGGTCGCGACAATTTTGCGGAGCGATTTGATCTTTGGAACATTGAGCAAAAAGCCGCTGCCAAAGACATCGAAAAGCAAATCAAAGACCTGGATCTTGAGGTGATTCGAATTTCCTTTCCAGATCAACATGGCATATTGCGCGGCAAAACGATTGTCGCCGATGAAATTTCGTCAGCGCTCCGCAATGGCGTCGGCATGGTGACGACCTTGCTTGCCAAGGACACATCGCACAAAACGGTTTTTCCGTGGTTTACTGAGGGCGGCGGCTTCGGCATGGAGGAAATGACCGGCGGTGGTGATTTTTTGATGGTGGCGGACCCGACGACCTTTCGGGTTCTGCCTTGGGCACATAAAACCGGCTGGCTCCTCGCCGACATTTATTTTCCGAACGGCAAGCCGGTACCCTTTTCAACCCGCCAAATTCTGCGCGACGCGTTAAGTGAGTTAGGCGAGGCCGGCTATGATTACGTCAGTGGCCTTGAAGTTGAATTTCATCTTTTTAAGCTAGAAGACCCTAAACTCCGCCCTGAACAAGCTGGCCAGCCTGCCGAGCCGCCGGAGGTCAGCCTACTGGCCCATGGATTCCAGTATTTGACCGAGCAGCGCATGGACGAAATTGATCCCCATCTTGAGACTTTGAGGCGGCATTTGCTTGATATTGGTCTACCTCTTCGTACTCTCGAAGTGGAGTATGGCCCGAGCCAGGTCGAATTTACCTTTAATCCCGGCGTTGGGTTGGCAACTGCGGATGCGATGATTTTGTTTAGAAGTGCGGTGAAACAAATCGCTCATCGCCAAGGACTTCACGCGACATTTATGTGCCGGCCCAATTTGCCAAATTTGTTTTCATCTGGCTGGCATCTCCATCAAAGCCTGCTCGACAAAAATACCGGAGACAACGTATTTATCCCGGATACAGATGAGCACGCGCTCTCCCTGCTTGGCCGTCAGTTTGTTGCCGGGCTTTTGAAACATGCCAGAGGTGCCGCACTTTTCTCAACGCCAACGATCAATGGCTACAAGCGCTATCAGCCTTATTCTCTGGCACCGGACCGCGCGCTTTGGGGGCGAGATAATCGCGGTGCCATGCTGCGGGTTATTGGCGGTGCAGGTGATGCCGGCTCCAGGATCGAAAACAGAATTGGCGAGCCTGCCGCAAATCCGTATCTCTATCTCGCCTCACAGATATATTCAGGTCTCGACGGTATCTATAATGAGCTGGAGCCATCGACACCGGTCGATGCCGCCTATGATACCGATGCCCCACCGCTTCCCCGCTCGCTGTTAGAGGCGACATTTGCGCTCAAAGAAGATAGCTATTTCCGGGAGAAATTCGGTGATCAGTTCATCGATTATATCCTGCACATCAAGGAAGCCGAAATCAGCCGTTTCCTCTCAACCGTCACCGATTGGGAACATAAAGAATATTTCGAGATTTTTTAATAAAACTCAAATATTTTACCTCGTGAAATCGCCATAGATTTTAGGAGAATAGTGAGTTCATACGTTTTAGGGTGTATTTTGATATTCTCATGATGGCGGGATTTGTATAGCTGATGCTGCTATCCGCTCAAACAGGTAAAACGCGTATGAAAAGCCCCTTTAAACTTCAAGATGTTCCTGTCTCTGATTCAGACGTCTCAATTTATGAGCGAGACGGCGTTGTTTGTATCAAAAATGCTATTTCCATTGATTGGATTGAAAAACTTCGTGTCGCCGCTGACTGGGTACAGCAAAATCCAGGCCCCTATGACACTGATCTTACAACTGGCGGGAAAGGTCAGTTCTATGGCGGGCAATTTTTGTGGTTACGCCGCGAGGAATTCAAAGAGTTTCTCTTCTCCTCACCAATTGCCGCCATTGTCGCCCGCCTGATGGCCAGCAAGCGCGTACAATTATTTTATGATTTTTTACTGACCAAGGAACCAGGCGGCTCAAACAAAACGCCCTGGCATCAGGACAGGCTCTATTATCCTCTTAAAGGCAAGGGAGCCGATAATATCTGTTCCACCTGGATTGCGCTTGATCCGGTTACCATCGATTCTGGCGCCGTCGAATATATTTCCGGTTCCCACAAATGGAGCCACGCTTATGTGCCCGAATCTTTTACTTTCGATGAGCGTTTTGACGGCCATGACGATATCAAAAAACTGCCCGATATAGATGCAGACAGAGATCAATATGACATTAAAAGCTGGGATTTGGAGCCCGGCGATATAGTGGCCCATCACGTTTTAAATGTTCACGGCGCACCTGAAAACACAGCCGACATTCGCCGCCGCGGTCATGCCATTCGCTGGATCAGCGGTGAAGTGAAATTTGATCCACGTCCCGAGACTCAGCCGATATTGAGGGAAGCGGTTGAAAATGGCCCAAGCCCTCAAACAGCAAATCAGATGCTATCGGGCGAAACATTTCCTGTCATAAATTTTGGTGATAATTGAAAAGACGGTATATACTTAAAATACAAAATCGGAGACCATTGAAATGCCATATACGCTTGAAAACTTTTGTGATGATTGCCGGGCCACCTATGATCCGGCCACCGGCAACGCCGATCTTGAAGAGGTGAGAGTTCATCTTGAAAGCTTGCTGGAGAACCAAGAGTTTCTTCAAGAACATTGCGGACCTGACGCTGAAATTGGCGCTCATACCCTTTATACAGATGATGAAAGAGGATTTATTGTCTTGGCCCACATTATGGAAAATGGGCGCACGTCGCCGCCGCATGACCATGGCGCTTCTTGGGCGATATATGGCCAAGCGACTAAATTCACCGACATGACCGAATATGACAGGCAGGATGACGGATCGGAGCAAGATAAAGCCAAAGTCGAAAAAACGAGAAAATATCGACTGGAACCGGGTATGGCCGGAATATTTGGCGCGCACGAAATTCATTCCATCCATTTTCCGGACAACGCACGTTTTATCCGCGTGACCGGCACCGATCTCAGCACCATCGAAACTTTGGCATACAATATGGACGAAGGATCGGTAAAAGTTATCCCGCCAAGTGCTGATGGATTAGGCGCTGGACAGGCCTCCGCCGACTAGCGCTACGCAAACTCCGGAAACAGCTTTTTGAGACCATCTGCACTGGCGTCACTGACACCGCGCTCGGTGATTAAACCAGTGACCAAACGCCGCGGTGTGACATCAAACGCATAATTTGCCGCCGGACTGCCATCCGGTGTGATTTGAACGTCTGAGATCACGCCTGAGCTATCCCTGCCGGTCATGATCGTAACCTCGGTCGCATCACGTTCTTCGATGGGGATATCACGCACACCATCTTCTACGGTCCAATCAATGGTTGGCGATGGAAGACCAACGTAAAACGGCAAGCCATTATCGAAGGCGGCGAGCGCTTTCAAATAAGTACCTATCTTATTACATACATCACCCGTGAATGTCGTCCGGTCCGTGCCCGTGATGACCATATCAACTTGGCCATGTTGCATCAGATGGCCACCGACATTATCAACGATCACTGTGTGCGGCACGCCGTGCTGGCCAAGTTCCCAGGCGGTGAGGCTGGCCCCTTGGTTGCGCGGCCGGGTTTCATCCGCCCAAACATGCACATCAATGCCGGCGTTATGAGCTTTGTAGATAGGTGCCAACGCCGTGCCCCAATCGACAGTCGCCAGCCAACCAGCATTACAATGGGTGAGTATATTGACGGTCTTGCCATTTTTTTTGGCAGCGATTTCTTTGATGATCTCCACACCGTGCTCGCCGATGTTCGAGCAAATCTCGACATCCTCATCACAAATCTCGGCGGCACGTTTGTAAGCCGCCGTCTCGCGTTCACTCAACGGCAGAGGCTCGAGCAAAGCTTTCATATCATCCAACGCCCAGCGCAAATTGACCGCCGTTGGCCGCGTCGCAAATAAGTGATCGTACATAGAGGCGAGATTTGCATCAGAGGCATCTTCGCGCATTGCCAGCGCGGCGCCGTAAGCCGCTGTCGCGCCGATTAGCGGCGCCCCCCGCACCCGCATGTCTTTGATCGCGATCGCCGCGTCTTGCATCGTCTCAAGCCGCATCGTGACAAACTCATGCGGCAGCTTGGTCTGATCGATGATCTCTGCCGCCCAGCCGTCTTCTGCGAGCCAGATCGTCCGGTAAGGCGTGCCGTTGACTTCCATTATTCCAGCACCCTGCCCGCAACCGCGTCGAGCTTCGCCAGCACATCTGGATCACGTGCATCCGGCGACGTGATCAGCGCGTTATCAAGCGCGGTGTGGCAGCCATCGGAACAAAGTTCGGTGCGGCCGGAAAGTTTAGGCGCAACTTCTTTGACCAAAGACGCTGCGTTTGCTGCATTGCCGAGCAGGACCTTAATAATCGCATCGACCGTCACGTCATCATGATCCGGATGCCAGCAATCAAAGTCTGTCACCATCGCCACCGTCGCGTAACACATCTCGGCTTCGCGGGCGAGTTTGGCTTCCGGCATATTGGTCATGCCGATCACATCACAACCCCAGGATTTATAGAGTTGCGATTCTGCGAGGGTCGAAAATTGTGGGCCTTCCATCGCCAAATAGGTGCCGCCGCGCTGGGTTTTGATACCGAGCGTTTTTGCGCCTTCTTCCAGAGCATCACCGAGCCTGGAACACACCGGATGACCAAAGCCGACATGAGCGGCCATGCCGGTCTCAAAAAAACTTTTTACACGGGCAAAGGTGCGATCAATAAACTGATCAACGATGACGAAGGTGCCGGGATCAAGCTCTTCTTTGAACGAGCCACAGGCCGATAGCGACAATATTTCGGTAACACCGGCGCGTTTCAAAGCATCAATATTGGCCCTGAAATTTAATTCTGATGGCGGGATTTTATGACCGCGGCTATGGCGCGGCAAAAACACCAACTGCTGCCCTTCTAATTCTCCAAATAGAAACTCATCCGAAGTTTCACCGAACGGACTTTCGATCCGCTCCCAGCGGGTGTTGGTGAGACCGTCGATCACGTAAAGACCACTGCCACCGATAATGCCGATAATTGGTGTTTCTGACATGTCGAAGCCTCTATTCAGATATTATTTTTGCTTTTTCGATGATCACCTGTTTTGTCGGCACATCGGTTGGGAACGGTCCACCGGATCCGGTCTCCATCCTGGAAATACGGCCAACAATGTTCATGCCGTCAATAACCCTGCCAAAGGCGGTATAGCCCCAGCCTTGCTCGGTCTTGGAGCGATGATTGAGTCCGCCATTAAACTTCAAACTGATAAAAAACTGATTTGTCGCGGAATGCGGATCATTTGTCCGTGCCATCGCGATGGTGCCGCGTTCATTTGATAGACCTTTGTCAGCTTCGTTCTCAATCGGCGCGCGGGTTGGCTTTTTGTCATAGTTTGCCTCAAAACCTCCGCCTTGGATCATGAAGGATTTGATCACACGATGAAAAATCAGACCATCATAATGACCATCCCGGACATATTGCATAAAGTTCGCAACCGTATTGGGCGCGCGGTCCGGCTCCAGCTCCAACGTGAAATCACCGACATTGGTTTTGAAGTGAACTTTTGGTTTGCCTGCTGCTTCCACGTTACTAACAATCGCAAAGACTGCCAAAAACGGCAGCACGAACATGAGTAATTTTTTCAATTTTATAGTCTCCCAATTTGATGCACCCCATTTTACAAAAAGAAAAGGCGTTCAGACAGACTAAACTATCTAAACGTCTCCCCTTCGGAAACTGTTTTTTAGTGCAGTTTTGCCCAAACCTGGCGTTTCACCGCATAGAGCAGAGCGGTAAAGACAAATAGGAACAACATTACTTTGATGCCCATCCGCTTGCGCTCTTCCAATTCAGGCTCGGCTGACCAAATCAAAAAGGCAGTGACGTCTTTTGCCATTTGTCCAACAGTGGCTTTGGTGCCATCCGCATATTCAACACCATCATCACTGAGCGGCGCTCCCATCGCAATTTGCGATCCTGAAAAATACGGATTGTAGTTCATGCCTTCAGACAATTTGAATCCTGACGGCGCATCTTTATAGCCAGTCAACAAGGCATGGACGTAATTTGGCCCATTAAGCCGGGCTTTGGTCATCAAAGTGAGGTCAGGTGGCAATGCACCGGCGTTAGCCGCACGTGCAGCGAACTCATTTGGATAAGGCGAAACGATCCGGTCAAACGGTTTACCTGGACGCACGATAAGCTCGCCGTCATCATGGGTATCACCGTCTTCATTGGGACCGGCAGCAACTTCAGCTTCAGCAGCGATTTTTTTCACTTCCTCTGGAGAAAATCCGATTTCCTCAAGATTGCGATAAAACAATAGACGCACAGAGTGGCAGGACGCACAGATTTCACTGTAAACCTGAAAACCGCGTTTCAACTGCTTGCGATCAAAAAAGCCAAACAAACCATTGGTCGTCCAGTCTTGTGAATTAATTTCGGCGCCGCCTGCGGCCCGAACTGAGCCAACGTTTACACTGCTGGAAAAAGCAACCACGAAAGCAGCTAGGATAATTACTTTTTTAAACATTAGCTGCCCTCCTTTGCATCAGATCCGCCGGCGGTAACCGCCGCGCTAATACTATCTGGCAAGGGTTTGGTTTTCTCAAACTTACCAAGCAAGGGCATGAAAACCACGAGATGGAGGAAGTAGTAGGCTGTTGCGATGCGTCCAATCAGCAGGAAGTTTCCTTCTGCGGGTTTGGCGCCCATAAAGCCGAGAATGATCGTGTCGATGACAAATATCCAGAACAGCCAGAAATAGGTTGGTCGGAACCTTGCACTTCGAACTTTGGAAGTATCCAGCCACGGCAAAACCATGAGCAAAAGAATGGAGGCAAACATACCAATCACACCAGCCGTCTTGGCTGGAATAATCACCGGCAATATACCCCAAACATCAATGAAGTTGTCCGGCACCGCCCGCAAGATTGCATAATACGGCAGGAAGTACCATTCCGGCACAATATGCGGTGGCGTTACCAGCGGATTGGCTTCAATATAGTTATCCGGCTCGCCAAAGAAGTTCGGCGCGAAGAACACAAACCCTAGATAAACGATCAGGAAAACGCCGACGCCGAATGAATCTTTAGCGGTGTAATAGGGATGAAACGGAATTTCGTCCTGATCGCCTTTGACCTCAACGCCAAGCGGATTACCCGATTTATGGGTGTGGAGCGCCCAAAGATGGACAAACACCAAACCAAAAATCACAAACGGCAACAGATAATGCAGCGAGAAGAACTTATTCAATGTTGGGTTATCAACTGAGAAGCCGCCCCAAAGCCACTGCACAATCGCTTCGCCGAAGAACGGAATAACCGAGAACAAATTGGTAATCACGGTCGCGCCCCAGAAGCTCATTTGGCCCCACGGCAACACATAGCCCAGGAACGCCGTTGCCATCATGGCAAGGAAGATCATAACGCCGATGATCCACAGCAATTCGCGGGGATTTTTGTAAGAGCCGTAATACATGCCACGAAAAAGGTGAATGTAGACGACAATAAAGAACATCGAACCGCCGTTCATATGAAGATAACGGATCAACCAGCCATAGTTGACGTCACGCATAATGCGCTCGACCGAATCAAAGGCCATTGACGTATGGCCGGTATAATTCATAGCCAAGACGATGCCGGTGGCGATCATAATCACCAAAATCATGCCGGCGAGAGAACCGAAGTTCCACCAGTAGTTCAAATTTCGAGGTGTCGGATAGGTAATGATCGAATGATCGAGGAAGGTGAACACCGGCAAACGGTGATCGACCCATTTAATAATTGGATTTTTCCAGGTTGGCGTGCTCATGTTTTGGCTCCCTAACCTATGAGAATATTTGTATCATCGATGAATTTATAGGGTGGAACCTGTAAATTCTTCGGTGCCGGACCTTTGCGGATGCGTCCGGAAGTATCATAATGCGATCCATGGCAGGGGCAGAACCAGCCATTAAAATCACCCTTTACATCACCGCTTTTCTGGCCTGATGGAATGCAGCCGAGATGCGTGCAAATCCCAACTAAAATCAGCCACTGATCTTTTTTGACACGATCTTTATCAGCCTCAGGATCTTTCAAATCCGCCAAATTAACAGCTTTTGCGGCGGCTATTTCTTTTGCGGTACGCCGACGAATAAATACCGGCTTGCCGCGCCAAATCGCCGTAATACTTTGTCCGACCTCGACCGACGATATATCCAGCTCGGTTGACGCCAGCGCCAACACGTCTTTCGATGGATTCATACTGTCAATGAAGGGCCAGACTGCCAAGACCGTGCCTGCGGCACCGACGGCAATCGTGGAGTTTAACAGAAAGTCGCGCTTGGAATCGTCGTGAGACTCATCATGAGAATCTTTTTCTGTGCTTTCTGCGGTAGAAGCTGTGTCAGCCATGTCTACTTCCTTTTTCACACCGGATATTTCCGGATGTTCAGTCCTTTGTAAAAGTTCTCAAAACATAGACTGGGAATTATTTTTTGAATTTACATAGTCCAGGCCATTGAATGGGCCAAGGTATAATGCAGAATACTTCATTAGAAAAGGCCAAAAAGCCTATATAATGTTCAATTATTAGGGAATTAGGGTCAATTTTTTGTCGCATTAAATTGATAATAAAGGTCATATTTTCATGCGTTTAGCGCTTTTTGAGCCGGATATCCCGCAAAACACCGGGACAATACTGCGGTTAGCCGCTTGTTTTGGCATTGGTGTAGATATCATCGAGCCCTGCGGCTTCGTCTTTAGCGACCGACGCCTGAAACGAGCGGGCATGGATTACATCGAGCAAGTCGAGCTTAGACGGCACGAATCCTGGGCCAAGTTTTTCGAAGATAACAATAAACATGAACGAATCGTTCTGCTCACGACAAAAGGCGAAACCTCTCACACAGACTTTAAGTTTCAGGCGACGGACATTTTATTACTCGGCAGGGAAAGCGCCGGCGTGCCGGTTGACGTACATCAAGTCGTTGATGCCGAAATTCGTGTACCTATGATGCCAGAAACGCGAAGCTTGAATATTGCTGTTTCAGCGGCGATGGTGTTGGGAGAAGCGTTGCGTCAAACAGATGGATTTCCAATGTAATGCCCGAAAAAATGCCAGAAAAAATGCCGGAAAAAATGAGCGATATAGAAACTCAACAAAAAACCGCGCGCGCGTGGTTTGAAAGTTTGCGCGACGACATTTGCAGCGCCTTTGAAGCCATCGAAGATGACGTCACTGGCGCAGATGAAATCATGACGCTTGAGCCGGGTCGCTTTGAACGTAAAAGCTGGGACCGACCGGAAGGGCAAGAAAAAGGCGGCGGCATCATGTCTGTCATGCGCGGCCGCGTGTTTGAGAAAGTCGGCGTCAATGTATCGACCGTCCACGGCGAATTTTCAGAGCAATTTCGAGCTTCCATGCCAGGTGCTGAAGAGGATCCCCGCTTTTGGGCGTCAGGGGTATCTCTGGTTGCCCATCCGCGCTCCCCGCGCGTACCCATCGCCCATATGAACACGCGCATGATTGTCACCACCAAGCAATGGTTTGGCGGCGGCGGCGACTTAACGCCAGTGTTCCCTTTAGATCAGGATACGGCTGATTTTCATGGCGCGTTTAAGGCCGCCTGCGATGGCCACGATGAGAGCTACTATCCGAAATATAAAGAATGGTGCGACGAATATTTTTTTCTGCCACACCGCGATGAAGCACGCGGCGTAGGCGGCATCTTTTATGACAATCTCAACACCGGCGATTGGCAGGCTGACTTCGCCTTCACGCAGGATGTCGGCAAAGCTTTTAAAAATATCTACAACGAACTCGTCCGCCGCCACATGAATGAAAGCTGGACCGAAAAAGATAAAGCAGCCCAACTCATCAAACGCGGCCGCTATGTCGAGTTCAACCTCATCCATGACCGCGGCACCAAGTTCGGCCTGATGACCGGCGGTAATACCGAAGCGATCCTGATGTCACTGCCGCCAATGGCCGCTTGGGAGTGACAAAGGGCATCGCATTTTTCCTACTTTTAAATTGGATTTAATTTAACTCTATTTTTTGAGGAACGTAAATGACAGCCGTCACATATAAAACCACTGATAAATCTATCGATAAATCTATTGGCCTTCCCGCCACCAAGATAACATCACGCCGCCGGCGACCAGTAGCAGGAATAATAGCGCTGGAAATAGCGGCACTTGGCGGACGCCGGTCACCGTATAGGCACCATTGTTGACCATGCCAAACCAGCCATTACCGGCGCCGCTACGACCCGGCTTGGTGCGGCGGAAATCCGGAATACCCTCTGATATCCAGGCAATGCCGCCGCCACTTGCTTTAACCAAAGGCTGAATAACCTCGGGCGAGGCGCGAAGATCCGAAAGCTCGGCAGGATTTAGCTTGCCGACAGCCGCCAAAGTCTGCCGCTGGCCATCTTCAATTTTATAAAGGCCGGTTTCATCTGCAGTTACGGTCACACTTGCCGCGCCATTTTTATTTTCCTCGAGCTTTAAAACGGTTTTTTTGCCGGACGGAGCTGTGAGCGTGATAGGGGGATGCGACGGCTCCAAGGAACGGCGCTCAATCGTCAGCTCCCTGCCGTCGACCTTGGCGCGCAAATCCTCTTCCTCTAAATCAGGCTCCTTCATCAACCAGTGAGACAAGCGGCGCAAAAGCTCTGCATGCGGCCCACCGCCGTCATAACCTCTTGCCCAAAGCCAGATTTGATCACTCATAAATTGGGCAACGCGGCCTTCGCCAACTCTGTCGAGGATCAATAGCGGTTTGCCTTCCGCGCCGTTCATCAATGTATGGCCTTTTCGCGCCACCGCATCTATTTGGCGGAACCAACGGCCCCATTTCGGCTGCTTGCCTGTTGAGACTGCCGAGCCCGGCAATCCGCCGGTTACTGGATGGCGGCGGCCTTTTTCAGTTAATTTAGCGCGGAATCCCGTTTCGATCACAGGTCCGGAAGGCTCACCCGGCAATATTTTTCCAAGCGGGGTGTGATAAAGACTGCGAACGCCGGCAAAGTCCGGCCCAACGGCGGCTAAAACGGCACCGCCTTTTTGCACATATTGCTCAATGTTCTGAAAATAGTTGGGCGGCAAGACAAAGCGAATGACATAACGATCGAAGACAATCAGATCGAATTCATGCAGTTTGATCTCAAACAACTCGCGGATAGGAAACGAGATCAGCGCCAATTCATTGAGCGGTGTGAAATCGTTTTTCTCAGGCGGGCGCAAAATCGTAAAATGCACAAGATCAACGGAAGGGTCAGATTTCAAAAGATTGCGCCATGTGCGCTCGCCAAGATGGGGCTGGCCTGACACCAACAACACCCGCAAGCGATCCCGCACACCATTGACCGTGATAACAGCGCGATTGTTGGCGAGTGATAATTCACGCGCCATCGCTTGAGCTTGCAATTCAATAATCATCGCGCCGCCATGATCGACCGGCACGGAAATTGATTTGCTTTGACCAATCGGCACAGTGGTTTCAATAATTTTTTTGCCATCAATTTTGAGCTTCAAAGCAGCGCTACCGGATGCTCCACCTGACCTTTTTGGATTGTCCTCAATGCGAACGCGGATTTTAACTTTTTTACCGACAATGCCATAGGCCGGCGCGCGTTCGATGACCAAACGGCGATCCCGCTCATTTGGCTTTCCCGTCAATAAAAGGTGCAAAGGGCGTTCGAATTTTTGATCTTTCGAATTTGGCGTATCGTGCACTTGGCCATCTGAAATAATGACCGCGCCAGCGAAACGTCCTTTCGGCAAATCAGCGAGCGCCCGGTTGAGCTCTCCAAATACTTCCGTGCCATCCTCGGTTTCCTGCCCGCGAATAACCCGAATTTGCAGATTTTTGTACTTCGCCAAACTTGCCTGCACTTGCTTGAGCGCAGCTTTCAATTGCGCGCGCCTGTCGCCGGTGTTTTGGCTGGAGGATTCATCGACGGCGATAATGGCGATATCGGGCTGTGCAGTCCGGTTCTCGCTTTCAAGATGAGGATTGAACAGCGCGAAGACGAGAATGCCGAGCGCCGCCATGCGCAGCACGGAGCCACGCGCACCTCTGAAAATGCCAAACACCAAAAGCGCCAACGCGATGCCGCCAAGCAGAGCAATAATCTCCCAGGCGATGAGGGGCGAGAACCCAATGCCGGTAAGGCCGATGCCGCTCATGATATCCATTATTGGCCGAGCCTTTCCAAAATGGCGGGCAAATGGACTTGATCGGCTTTGTAATTACCGGTGAGGACATACATCATCAGATTGATGCCAAATCGATAAGCCATTTCGCGCTGGCGTTCACCGCCCGGCACAACGGGATAAAGCGGCTTGCGAGCTTCATCCATCGCCCAGGCTCCGGCCCAATCATGGCCGCCAACAATAATCGACGAAACGCCATCATTGGCGCGCTCGGCTGCCTGGCTGGTGGATCGCTGCACCCAAACCCGGCCCCCAGTCCAGCGTCCTGGAAATTCGCGCAATAAATAATAGGCTTTGGTCAGCACATGATCCGAGGGAATTGCCGTCATCGGCGGCACATCCACATGGCGGGCGATCTCCTCTAAACGATCCGCACCAACACCGCCGCCCGAACTATCTCGCGTATCGAAAAAGATCGTGCCGCCGTTTTTGAGATAGCGGTTTAGTTTTATCGCTGTCGTCGGCTCGATCACGGGCGCATCTTCGGTGATCGGCCAATAAATCATTGGATAATAGGAGAGCTCGTCTGTTGCCGGATCGATGGCGATTGGCTTACCCATATCGGCAGCCGTCCGACTGTTGATGATAAAGGCCAAGCCTTCCAAACCGGCGCGGCTGGTATTATCGATTTGGCTGTTGCCGGTTTTGACATAGGCAATCCGTATGTTAAGAGCAGGCGCAAATTCGCGGGCGTCATTCGCTTGAACGCGATTATCGGGAACCACTGTTTGAGCTTGAGCGGTGCTGAAAATTAACGGTGTCATCATGAGTGCAATAAGCGCTGCAGTTGCCCGATTGAAGGTAAAAAAACCACGCAGAGCAAAGCTCGCGATGATATCTAAAATAGCGAGGACCATTGCTGCGAGGAGTAGCGCGCCGCGAAAATCCTGCTCGCGGGTTTCTTGATAAGTGTCTCGGGTGACGCCAGCCCCCAAATCGCTGAGCGGCGTAAGATGGGTGATTGAAGGGGACAGATTAAAGGCGCGCCGTGCGGTTTCGTCGCCATAAAATCCCGGAGGATGTTTCGGGCCCGCTTTACCGCTCAAAAAATCACTTGCTTTCATCGCCAAAGCGCCCGGTCTTGGATCGGTGAGGCGGCCAAAACCGTCGATTGACTGGATTGGTTTGAGAATTCGCTCACCGGTTTCGCCAACAATACCCCTGCTTAACTGCACGAGATTTTGCAACATACCAACAAACAAACCCGACAGCGGCAAATTAGACCAGCTAGGGCTCGCGGTGATGTGGAAAAAGACCAGCCAACCATCACCGCGCTTTTCCGCCGTGACCAAAGGTGTGCCATCCGTCAATTGCGCCCAGGTTTTTTCAGGTAGATCAACGCTTGGCTGCGCCAAAACTTGGCGGCGAACGCGTACATCTTTTGGAATAACCAGACCCGCGAAGGGACTGTTTTGTCGAAAGGCAGCAAGTGCCGCTGGCTTCGCCCATGATAACGCGCCGCCCAAATCTCGACTACCCTGGCGGAGTCTCACTGGGAGAACAGGATTTTTTTCAGACGCCAATCTTGGGCCGGCAAAACGAAGCGCAATACCGCCCAGCTTAACCCAACGCAGCAATCGATCATTTTGTTTTGTTGTCATTTTGCCGGGATCAGCGAGCACAACCATGGCAATCTCGCGCTTAAACAATTCCTCCATCGTGCCCACCCGTACTTCGGTGAACGGATCAAGTGCCTTATCAAGATAAAATAAATTATCCAACAATGGCTGACTCGAGCTGCGTTTGCGGGCCGACACCAAACCAACCGGGCGGCGGCGCCAGCGCTCATCCACCAACACCGTAGATCCGGCAGAATTAAAATTTTCAATTTCTATAAAGGTTACTTTATTCCGAATTTCGGCAGGTAAAGTGAGCTTGAGCTTGCCTGTCGTTTCGCCTGCATCAAACTTTATAGGCTGGCGGGTTAAGACATTGCCGTCCTCACCGCGCACGCGCACACTCAAAGAGGAGGCAACGCCTGAAGCAGCCCGCCTGGCAGAAATCGTCAATCCATCGCGCTCTGAAACCGGCGGCATCAAAAGCGGCGACAAAGCGCCTAGTGTATCTGCCAACACTGTCAGGTCGCCGATTTTTTGCAAGATAGATGTAAATTCGGCGACATCGCTGCCATCGGGTTTGTCATTTAAGCCGTTGCTCAGCCAAACGACTTGCGGCGTTCCTTGATACTTCAATTCGTTTAAAATTGATGTCGTCGCGATCCGGTTGACCGGCCAGGGCTTCGGTTGCAAGGCACCCAGCAATTGGCGCGCAGCATCGGCTGTCAGCAATGATTCCATCGCACGGGATTGGTCGGCATTCCCGGGCGCCGTCGTGATTACCGCGACGGCGCGGCCTTGTCGCTCGGCTTGATCCATCAAATTTGAAAATGCTGTTTGGCGCTTATTCCAATGGCGGGCAGAGGCCCAGCCATCATCGACAATCAGGATCAGTGGGCCATCTTCGGCGAATTGATTTGTGGCATTTAAGATCGGATGGGCCGCACCCAATATGACCAGCGTGATCAACGCCAATCGCAATAGCGTCAACCAGAGCGGTGTTTTGGCTGAGCTTTCCTCGGGATTAACCAGCCGCATTACCAAACGGATAGCGGGAAAACGAACCCGCCTTGGTGCTGGCGGAATAACCCGGAGCAGCCACCACAAAATCGGCAGCGTTGCCAAGCCAAAAAGGGCAAGGGGAGCAACGAAGGAAATGGCACCGAGGGTAAACATGGCTAGGCTGTCCCTGTCCATTCTATTGTCGCCGTCAGCGCGACATACAAATTAAGCAACGTTGCTTGTAACGGTTGGTCGGTCATATGAGTACTAAACCCCCAGCCAGCCGTGCGGGCAATAGCTTCGAGTCCACGGCGCTGCGCCGCCATCTCGGTTTTGTAATCCTCGCGCACACCTTCGACCCGGCCGATAAGCGCATTGCCTTCATTTTCGGTGCCTTCAAAACGCGTGCGTCCGCCAAACGGCAGGCTTTGCTCGGCAGGATCAAGAACCTGTAAAATATAGCCATCAACGCCGCGATTGGAAAACACGCCGACAGCGTGATTAATCTCTTCCAAGGGTTCCAGAAAATCACTGATCAGAACGACGCGGCCATGTTTGGGAACTTGCTCAAACGGCGGCAGACTTCCTGTGTCGGTTTCTTTTTTGGCTTTTCGCTGGGCCAACTCCTCTTCTCGGTCTTCGAGGGCGGCAGCCAGAATATTCAACGCCATCCGGCCGGTTGACGGAATGGTGCCGCGGCCAAGCGGCGCGACATGTTCGCCGCCCCGCACCAAAAGCGCGGCCAAAGCGAGCGTTAGCAAATCGGCATGTTCCAGCTTGGTCTGAAGCTTTTTGGTCGATTGATAGTGCATTGATGGAGACGCATCACTCCACAACCAAACACTTTGCGCCGCTTCCCATTCGGTTTCCCGCAAATAGACGCTGTCTGAACGGGCCGAGCGCCGCCAATCAATGTGTTGGATCGAATCACCGCGTTCATAGTGGCGGAACTGCCAGAAGGTTTCACCTTGGCCAATACGCCGTCTGCCATGCACGCCTTGCGCAACCGTAGCAGCGACGCGCTCTGCCGCGACCATCAAAGGCGGCAGATTGGCGGCTAATAATTCCGCACGGTTGTGGAGCTCTGCGAGTGGCGTCGTCATGTCAGGTGTTCTTATCCAATCCGACTCGCTAATTTATCAATAACTTTTTCAAGTGTGACACCTTCTGCGCGGGCAGCAAAGTTCAACGCCATGCGATGGCGCAAGACCGGTTGGGCCAAAGCCAGCACGTCGTCAATTGAGGGGGCCAATCTTCCTTGAATGACAGCGCGCGCGCGAACTGCCAGCATCAGCGCCTGACTGGCGCGCGGACCTGGACCCCAGGCAACATGCTCTATCACCTCAGGTATATCGGAAGACGTTGGGCGACCGGAGCGCACCATTTCCAATATGGCGGCCATGACGCTGTCGCCAACCGGCACATGGCGGACAATCCTTTGAGCATGTTGCAACTCATCACCGCTCATAACCTGGACCGGTTTTTCTTCTTCAATGCCGGTCGTTGCTGTCAGAATTTCGCGTTCAGCCGCGAGCTGAGGGTAATCAATATTTACCTGCATCAAAAAACGGTCGAGCTGAGCTTCAGGCAGCGGGTAAGTGCCTTCTTGTTCGAGCGGGTTTTGTGTCGCCAATACATGGAAAGGTGTGGGCAATTCGTGGTAGTGACCGGCAATAGATACGCGCCGTTCTTGCATCGCCTGGAGAAGCGCCGATTGGGTGCGCGGGCTTGCCCGGTTAATCTCATCGGCCATCAATAATTGGCAAAACACCGGTCCTTGAATGAATCGGAAAGAGCGCTTGCCACCCTCACCTTCCTCGAGAACTTCGGAGCCCAAGATATCAGCCGGCATGAGATCAGGTGTAAACTGCACCCGCTTTTCATCCAACCCCAAGACGGTGCCGAGCGTTTCAACCAAGCGGGTCTTGCCCAGACCGGGCACACCGATGAGCAGAACGTGACCGCCTGACAGCAACGTGATAAGAGTTTCCTCAATAACCGGCTGTTGGCCAAAAATAATTCGGCCAACGGCATTACGCACATCGATTATTTTTTTACTGATGTCTTCAAGTTCATCGATAACATCATTAGTATTGGAGCCATCTGGAGCTACTGTTGGTTTGGCTGCGTCGGTCAATAGGTTTCTCCTTTAGTATTAATTCTCACTCGCGCGGTACGTCTAATGAATAAACAAAAATTAGATGCTTTAAATTCCCTTTCCAGCCTACCAAATTTAGCTGGTAATAATGAGTCTAATTCTCCCGGCGATTCGCCTGAAGGTCAAACCTTATGCGGTGATTTCGACATTCGGATCGACCGCGATGGTCTATGGTTTTACCATGGATCGCCCATTGGTCGCAAAGAACTCGTGAAACTGTTCTCCTCCGTACTAAATCGTGACAAAGATGGCAAATATTGGCTTATTACGCCGGCGGAAAAAGGTGAAATTGTCGTCGAAGATGTACCTTTTCAAGCCGTAGAGCTGACGGTAGAGGGCGAGCTGAAACACCAAAATTTAACCTTTCGCACCAATATTGACGAAATTGTGATGGCGGATGAAGCCCATCCGATCCGGATCGAGACCGATTCGCAAACCGGAGAACCCTCGCCCTATATTATGGTGCGGGACGGCTTGGAGGCTAGATTGACCCGCGCAGTGTTTTATCAAATGGTTGATCTGGGTGTTGAAATAGCGGCAGAAATAGCGCAAGGAGACACTAATTATCACGATAAATCATTTGGTGTATGGAGTGGTGGACAATTCTTTCAGATCGGCACATTAACGGATCAAGACTAACTCTGGATGATGTGGTTGCGCGCCTAGACGCCACTGCAAATGGCATTGGCCGTCGCTCCAACGAAGCAGCCGAACCCGCTGAAATCGAAGAGCAGAACCGCAATGAATGGGTGAAGGGCGATAAGCCTCTGAAAGCCGCCGCCGTCCTGGTGCCGCTTGTGGTGCGCGAAGACGGGCTCAACGTCTTGCTAACCAAGCGCACGGACCACCTTAAAAACCACGCCGGGCAGATCAGTTTTCCCGGCGGCCGCGTTGATGACACCGACCGCGACGCCCTTCATACAGCTTTGCGCGAAACCGAAGAAGAGCTCGGCCTTCCCGCCAAGCACATCAATATTATTGGCGAGTTAGACGAGTATATTGTCGGCACCGGCTATCTCGTCAATCCGATTATTGGTGTGATCGAGCCGCCGTTTGAGCTCAACCCTGAGGAAAACGAAGTCGCCGAAGTCTTCGAAGCCTCACTCGACTATCTGATCGCGCCCGAGAATATGGGAACCTACGCCCGTGATTACCAAGGGGCGACGCGGCATCATTTTGCCATCACCTGGGAAGAACATTTTATCTGGGGTGCGACCGCCGGCATGTTGCGCAATCTATCGCAACGGCTGTTATCGGAATAGAGGAGAAACGCGATGCGGATATTTCTTCATATCTTTCTGCCGCTGATTACACCACTGATCCTCTATTCAATCTGGGCTAATATTGATGCCAAACGAAAAGGCAAAGACCTGCCTGATTGGGAGGAAGGCCAGTGGTTCTGGGTTCTGGTTGTGGGATTTGTACTAACCGCCGGCTCGTTGATTTACCTGACGACTTTGGGCGAAGACACCGAAAGAGAGTACCAATCTCCGCGTTTTGAAAACGGCCGCATTGTCCCCGGTCATTTTAAAGATAAATAAAATTGCGATGAGCCGGAAGAAATAGATATGATTGAAGACTTTCTCAATTTTATCGAAGGACCGACACGCTGGACCATCACCACCCTGGCGCTGATGGTGTTTTTGTTTCTCGTCGCCCGCCGCAAATCCTCACGCCGCAAATTGTTTGAGCCGACTGCCAAACCTTCCGACATCATCGTTAAATGGGGCAAGCAGGCTGGCGGCCAAATTCCGATTGAACCCTGGATGGACAACCCAGAGATCAATGCTGTCATGGAGGCGATCACCAAAAACGGTAAAGAAGCCCGCTTTATTGGCGGCTGCGTCCGCGATTCCATCTTAAAACGGCCGGTCAAAGATGTTGATATAGCGACCCAGGAGACACCTGATCAGGTCACGCAATTGCTCGAAGAGGCAGGTATAAAAGCTGTCCCCATCGGCATAGAACACGGCACGATTATGGCGGTAATCAATCACAAAAGCTTTGAGATCACCTCGCTTAGAAAAGATATTAAGACCGATGGTCGCCATGCGGTTGTCAAATTTACCGATGATTGGCGGCAAGATGCGGCCCGGCGCGATTTCACTTTCAACACGTTGAGCGCAACACCCGACGGCATGGTGTTTGACTATTTTAACGGCATCCAGGATCTCGCCGATCGGGTGATCCGATTTGTCGGCCGCGCGCCTGAGCGGATCGCGGAAGATCGCCTTAGAATTTTGCGCTACTTTCGCTTTATCGCCACCCTTGGCGTGCGGGTTGAAAGCAAAACGGAGTTCCAAGCCTGTATTGATAAAGCGGGTGACCTAAAAGAGCTTTCTGCCGAACGCATTCGATCCGAGCTTTTCAAAATTCTCGCTTCCACGATGCATCTCGACGTCATTGCGTTGATGTATACCCACGGCATCCTCAAAGTTATCCTGCCCCACGTCACCAAACCTGAGCGGTTGCGTCAATTGGCCTGGCTGGAAACCGTCGCGATTAAGTTCGATATGATCGGCATTGATCCGATCCGCCGTCTGGCCGCCTTGGTTGAGACGGATGAGAACGGGGTGACGGATATAACGGATGCCTTGAAACTTTCGAAAGCCGAGCAAAAACGATTGGCCTCGATGGTCGCACCACAAATAGAAATCACCTGGGACATAAGCGACAACGATCTACGCGCCGCCTTTCATCAAGTGGGCGCCGAGACGGTCATCGATCTGGTACTGCTCAAATGGGCAGAGATGCTCGTCGCCTCACCAACCGGGCTCGGCGAGGAAAAACAAGGCTGGCTTCATATCATTGAAGAAGCGGACCGGGTTTTGGCAGAAGAGAAAATCAGTTTTCCACTCAAAGGCCAGGACGTGCTCAATCTCGGCATCGAACCCGGCCCGGAGGTTTCCCAATTGCTGGATCAAGTTGAGCAGTGGTGGATGCTGGAAGGTTGCCGCGCTGATCACGCATTGTGTTTTGATAAACTAAAAACGCTCCTCTAAAGATATATTATGTGTCCCCTCAGTCGCCGGGCGCTTACGCCGTAAGCTTGGCTACGCCGCATAAGCGACGACCCGCAGTCGCGGGCTTAGAGGATGTATTCCCTCTCCCCTGGAGGGAGAGTGTTAGGGTGAGGGGGAAACACCCAATTTAGCTGAATTTATTCTGCCCTTACCTCCAATATTGTCCCCTCAATCGCCGGGCGCTTATCCGACCACCGCGCCAGCGATCCCTTCGGCGCATTTATCAGTGATGAGGAAGCCGCATTGTGGGTGGCGGATGAAACGCGCGACAACGACCCCTTCGGCGCTTTCATAAGTGATGCCGATCTTGCATCATTTATGTCCAATGAAGATGAACATGCCGAGGAATTCTCGAGTGTCGGCTCCCTCGACGGGAACACATCAGGGCTCGGCACCTCGGCGACCGACACAGGATATTTAGGCGATGCGTTCCAGAGTTTTGCCGATGACATTGCAGGCATGTCTGTCGGTGAATTTGAAAGCGAGTGGAATTCAGGGGCAACACCTTCCTCAGCACCCTCTGGTTCCTCTACAGGATTTGGCATTTCGGATGGTATCGATCCGGGTGCGCTGATGGGCAGTTCCGCTACCGAAACTCTCTCTGATGCCGAGAAAGGCGCGGCCATCACCGCCGCGGTCGAGGCGCAAATGGCCGACGGTACGGCTGCGCGCACCGAGCAAGCGATTGGCGGTGCGATCAATATTGATGCAGGATATCCCAGCGCTGATCCGGCAAGTGCCGCGATGACAGCTTACGGCACCTCAATCGATCCCTGGGGCGGACCAAATTCAACAAGCGATACAACAAGCGCTGTCCCAACCGGCACCTCCGGCGCCAGTCTCAGCGGCATGAGCACCAGTGGTATGGGCATGGCGGCCATGGACGACGAAGCCGCAGACTTCAGCTCGGCCATCTTCGGTGCACACAATGAAATGTTTGGAAACTCTTTAAGAGAACAAAACGACAACATTGGCGGTAATTTACTTGGCAGCGAGACCAATACATATACAGGCAAAACCGTTAGTTCGGTAAGGGCGACAACATCGACATGGGCGACGAAACAG
>Ga0066376_10000102_pt1 | contig 68158 bp, 68 predicted proteins | sample Knorr_S15_td_Bot_FD_77009 | JGI IMG/M metagenome (GOLD analysis project Ga0066376, IMG submission 77009) | Marine microbial communities from Southern Atlantic Ocean transect - Knorr_S15_td_Bottom_ad_5009_LV_A | ecosystem: Environmental > Aquatic > Marine > Oceanic | place: Southern Atlantic...
AGGAGGGGTGGTGGGAGGAGGGGTGGTGGGAGGAGGGGTGGTGGGAGGAGGGGTGGTGGTGGGAGGGGTGGTGGTGGGAGGGGTGGTGGTGGGCAACTCGAAGCGCGAGCGGGCCTCCTGGGCCGATCGGTCGGAGATGATCCGCCCGGCGCCGACCAGGGCAACGGCCGTGGCCGACATGCCCCCCGCATAGGCGAGAAAGCTCCGGCGGTCGGCGTACTTGATTCGGGGATCTTCGAATACCGGCTCGTCGGCGGGGAGAGGGCGATCCGGGACTCGTGCACCTCCCCTCATCACGGCCAATCCCGCCAGAACCATGAACGTGGCGAGCAGCCAGCTGGGGCCGGTCGATGCGAGGGGGCTGCGGGACATGGCCCACCCGCCGATGGCGCCGAACACCAGCAAGGCGACCGGCAACCTCGAGGGCGTCAGCGAGGACGACAGCGCTCCCAGCAGGAGGGCGACGGCCGTGATGCCGACAAGGAGCAACGGCTTCTGCGCCGTGCCGAGCGTGTTGATCGACGCCCGCACGATGGCCCCCGGCGCCACGTCGATGACGAGGTCGCCGATTGCGACGACCGGCGAGATCAGGCGACTTGACAGGCTCGAGGCGAACTGGCCGACCGCCAGGGCGACGGCCGCAACGAGAAGTCCTGTGGTGAATCCTCGGAGGCGAGCGTCAACGCCCATTCCCGTGCGCATGGTGCGAGCGTAGGAGCCTGAGCGCCTGCCCCTGGGTCAGGTACCGGCGAGCCCGGCCACGAGCCGGTCGATGATCTCGTCGAGCACTTCGGGCGAGGTGCCGAAGTTGAGCCGGACATGGCCGTCGCCGCCCGCTCCGAACTTCGGCCCACTTTCACAGGCCACGCCGGTCAGCGCCCGCAGCCACGTCGATGGGCGGTCACCGGGCTCGAAGGCGGAGAGGTCCAGCCAGGCGAGGAACGTGGATTCGGGGAGGTGGATCCCCACCTCGGGAAGTTCTGCATGGAGGCGGTCGACGAGGCGGTGTCGGTTGGTGTCGAGGGTCGCCCTGAGGTCGTCGACCCATGCGTCGCCGGTGTCCCATGCGGCGATCGAGGCCTCGCAGCCGAAGCGGTTCGGAGCGGTCAGGAGGTTGTCAGGGATCGCGGCCAGGACTGCATGGAGACGCTCGTCGCCACACACCGTGACGGCACATCGCAGGCCGCCGATGGCGAAGGTCTTGATGCCGGACGTGACGGCGATCGTGCAGGAGGCGGCGCCCGGGATCGTCAGCGTCGGCACATGCACGGCCCCCGGGTGGACGAGGTCGTAGTGGATCTCGTCGGACACGATGATGAGGTCGTGCTCGATGGCGAGTTCGACGATGCGGGTGAGTTGCGCTGCCGTCAGGACCCGTCCGGTCGGGTTCTGCGGATGGCAGAGGAGGAGCAGGCGGATCGACGGGTCGCCCTCGAGCAGCGCCTGGAGGTGGTCGAGGTCGTAGTGCCAGCCGGCATCGTCACGCACGAGGTTCCACTTGACGACCTCCCGCTCCGTGGTCGGGCCGAGCTCATGGAACGGGTAGTAGACGGGGTCGGAGAGCACGATCTTCTGGTCGGGTCGGGTGAACGACTGAACGCTCGCCCAGACGCCCTGGACCACGTTGTTCGTCGGGCGGACCAGTCCGGCCTCGGGCGACCAGCCGTGTCGCCGAGTGGCCCAGCGACAGAACGCCTCGACCATGGATTCGTTGGCGTCGTGGTAGCCGTAGGCGCCGGCATCGACCAGCTGTCGCAGCCGTTCGTGCACGGCGGGCGGTTGCCCGAGGTCGTGCTCGGCCACCCAGGCGGGGACGACGTCGGAGTCGTACTTGGTCCACTTGACGACACCCGCAGCCCGCCGCGCAGCGCGATCGACGATGTGGTCAGAAGGGAGGTCAGCAGGGAGGTCGGCAGCGAGGCCAACGATGTGGTCGGCAGCGGGGTCGGCAGCGGGGTCGGGAGGGAGGTCGGGAGGGAGGCCAACGATGTGGTCGGGAGGGAGGTCGGGAGGGAGGCCGGCAGGGAGGCCAACGATGTGGTCGGCGGCGGGGTCGGCAGGGAGGGATTCAAGCATCAGGCGATCGTAGGCGGCTATGGGGCCTCGACTGTCAGCACGCCGTAGGCGTCGAGGCGCGGAATCGTCACCTGGATCTGGCCGTCCGCGACGCTGAAGTCGAGGGATTCTCCTCCGGGATTGTCGGGAGTGGTCCAGCGGACGACAGAAGGCGTGTCGGATGCGGACGGGAAGCTGATCGGGGCGTCTTCGACGGGTCGCATCGTGTCCGACTCGGCGTCCCAGTCGAAGTTGACCAGGTGGAGGACCTCGCGCCCAGAGGCGTGGTCCCGGAAGCGGTGCACGTGGACGAGGGGACCGAGTTGCCCCATCGTGTCCCGGATCTCGAAAGCGTCGCGCAGTTCGCGCTGGAAGTCGGCCAGTTGGGAGGGCGCCAGGTCGCCGTCGTAGCGCGACGCCAGGTTGTCGCCACCCGGGAGCATCAGGACCTCGCCGGTCCAGGTGATCGACCGTTCGCCCTGATCCGGATAGGCGAAGTCCCGCGTCCCGGCCTCGCCGAAGACGATCAGCCGGCCGCCGCCATCGAGATAGCCCTGCAGGTTGGCGACTTCGGCATCGGTCATGTGCCGGGTGTCCGGGAGCACGATCAGGGAGTAGCCGGCGAGCTGTTCAGGCGTGACCTGCCGGTCGACCCAGCGCACCGTGCCAGACCCCATGTCGGGCTCGCCCTGGTAGAGGACGTCATAGGAGAGGTGGCTGTCCTCGAGCAGGCGGGCGGCGCCGTAGAACGTCCCGACCTCGACCGGTGCCCGACCGACGTCGCCCATGTGGTTGCCGAGCGAGTAGTAGAGGCCGACCTCGTTGTCGGTGGCGGTGAACAGTCCCGGGTCCGACTGGATCAGGTTGAAGAACCGGTCGACGGCGTCGTTCGAACGGGTGTCCTGCGACTGGGCGACCCCGCCCGAGGCGTAGACGTCGGCGAGGAACGTGACCGTGAGCGGCGTGTCGCTGTCGCCATGGGGGGTCAGGGCCTGTCCCGGGTAGAACATCGGCGAGAAGCGCCTGCCCATGCCGGCCATGGCCTTGAAAAACGACGTGAAGTTGCGCTCCGGCCAACGAGCGTCCCGTGTCGACAACTCGCCCATCGGCAGGTCGGCGACGGCTGCGGTGACCGCTGCGTTGCCCCAGCCGAGGCCGTTGTAGCCGTTGATCGAGAGGTACCAGGGCCGGCCCGCCTCGGCGCCGGCCGCCTTGCCGGTGTCGCTGATCGCCTCGTAGACCTCGCGTAGCCGCATCCGGTTGAAGTAGTCGAGGTCCGACGGGGTTTCCGAGATGACGAGCCCGACCAGCGGCTGTGCCCTCGCGACCGTGTCACCAAAGGTGAACTTGAAGGTCTCTCCGGTCCAGGTCTCGCCGGCCTCGACCGGGCGACCGAGCACCTCCGACCACCAGCGCGCCGTGAAGTACTGGCCGGGGTCCGACTGCGTGTCGACGAAGACCGGCATTGCCTTGATCTCCTCCAGCCAGTCGAACGTGGTGATGTCGCCGATCCCCTTCGCCGCCAGCTCATCGGGCGTGTAGCGGGCCTCGAGATAGTCGCGGAAGCCGGACATGACCGCAGGCCCGAAGTCATGCGCCCGCCCAGGCCCGAGCGACCCCCAGCCCTCGTCGAAGGCGATGCCCGTGGTGCCTGCCCCGACCTGGGTGCGGATCACGCCGAGCATGAACTCCAGCCAGTTGTCGGAGGCGTTGCTCAGCCGCGGCGGCCGGACCCACCCGTTCTCACCGGGGGTGGGGTCGAAGCCTGTCTCGCCGTCGAAGTCGGTCGTCAGGCCGTCGACCATGATCGACGGATAGTCCTCGACGATGCCCTGCCAGCCGGCCACCCCCTCCTCCACCCAGCTGAAGGGGTGGTAGGTGAGGTAGACCCGCCCGGCTTCGGTGTACAACTCGAGGCAGGCCCGCATGAATGGGGTCGCGTCCTCGTCGGTGATCAGCCGCGGGCAGGCGTCCCAGGCCCCGTCGAGGCGTACCGCCGCCTCATCCGCCGGGTCGTCGGACAATTCGTTGCCGAGCACGAACGTCGCCCCCGGGTAGGGGTCGGGGAGTGGTGCCGGCGGCCCGAGCGGCTCGATGCCCGTGCAACGCATGTCCTCGAGTCGGACCGATTCGGGAGGAGCGCCGATCGGCCACGGGTAGTCACCGTTGCCGCAGCGGGTTTCCCCGCTGAAAAACACATCGGTCAGGTCGGCACCGCGCAGGTCCGAGCCGAACAGCGAGAACTCGAGGTTCTGCCCGCTGAGGTCGGCACCCCGCAGGTCGGCCCGTTGGACACCGGTGTCCCACTGGCCGAACCGGGCGCCGACGAACGAGGCATCGGAAAGGTCGGCACCGGCGAGGTCGGTCTCCCAGAACACCGAGTTGGCGAGGTTGCTGCCGCTCAGATCGGCCCCTCGGAGGTCGGCGTAGCTGAAATCCGAGCAGGACAGGTCGAGGCCCGAGAAGTCCATGCCGGCGAGGTCCATCGTCGAGAAGTCGCGTCCGTCGCTGCAGTTGTGCAACAGCACCTGTTCGAGTCCGTTCAGTCCGACGTTGTTGCACTGCTTCTCCCGACTCCCGTCGAGGTAGGACCCGAGCAGGTACCACTCGTCCTGTTGACACATGGTGTGGGAGAAGCGGTCGCTGCCGGAAGACTCAGGTGGCAGGTGCGAGACGAACACGAAGCCCGACAACTGGGTGAATTCGTCGACGAGCGCGCCGTCGAGGTCGGCGTACTCCAGGTCGGCGCCGCTGAAGTTCGCACCGCGCAGGTCCGCTCCGGTGAAGTCGGCACACCGCAGGCTCTCGTCGATGAAGTCCTGCCCGGAGAGATCCTGCCCGGAGAGGTCGCTGCCCTCGTCCGGCGGGCAGTTGGCGGCGATGGCGGCCTGCATCGCCCGGTGGGTGGGCCAGATGGTGGGGTCGAACGGTTCCGGCCAGGGTGCGACGGGAGGCCCCGGCACCGTGGTGGGAGTGGGAGTGGAAGTGGTGGTGGGAGTGGGAGTGGGAGTGGGAGTGGGAGTGGGAGTGGGAGTGGGAGTGGGAGTGGTGGTGGGAGTGGGTGTGGTGGTGGAAGGTGTGGTGGTGGAAGTGGTGGTGGGAGGTGTCGTGGTGGTGGTGGGAGTGGTTGTGGTGGTGGAAGGTGTGGTGATGGGAGTGGTGGGGGTATCGACGCCTGCGCCGGCGCAGCCCGCCACAAGGAGCGTCAACGCGAGCAGCAGGCCCGGCCGTCGAATGAGATTCATGAAACACTCTTTCCGCAGCGACTCGTGAACGAGCCCCCGATCATGCACGGTGGACGGGGCGGCCAGCCAGTCCGAGTGCCGCCTCCATGATCGACTCGCCCATCGTGGGATGGGCATGGATCGTGCCGGCCAGGTCCTCGACCGTGGCTGCCGTCTCGACGGCCAGCGCCGCCTCGCCAGCCAACTCGGCCACATGGGCGCCGACGGCGTGCACGCCGATGACCGTGCCCGCCTCGTCGGCGACGACCTCGACGTAGCCCTCGGTGTCGCCCAACGTCCGCGCCCGACCCGATGCGGCGAACGGGAAGCGGGAAGATGCAGCCACGATTCCGGCGGCTGCGGCCGCATCCCGGTCGAGGCCCACGGAGAGCACCTGTGGATCGCCGAACACGATCATCGGAATACAGGTGGGGTCGAAGGCGGCGGGTCGGCCGCAGGCGGCCTCGGCGGCCACCTCGGCCTCGGCGGTCGCCTTGTGGGCCAGCGCCGGGCCGTCGGTGAGGTCGCCGATGGCGAACACCCGGTCGGTGGCCCGCCGCTGCGAGTCGACCACGACGAGGCCGCGCTCATCGAGGGTGGCGCCGGCCTCGGTGATGCCGACGGTGTCGCTGTTCGGCCGACGCCCGACGACCACGCCGATCCGGTCGGCTGGGAGCACCAGGTCACCACCGGGACCCGTGATGGCGAGACCGTCTTCGTTCGCCTCGACCGCACGGTGGGCGAGGCACAGGCCCACGCCGAGGTTGCGCAGCCCCCGCTCGACCGCCCGGCCGATGCGCTTTCCGAATCCCGGCAACAGGCGGTCCTCGACCTCGACGATCGTGACGCGGCTCCCGAGCTTGGCGAATGCACAGGCCAGTTCCACCCCGATGTAGCCGCCGCCCACCAGGACGAGTTCGCCGGGGAGCTCCGTGGTGAAGAGCAGTTCGGCAGAGCCCACGACCCGCTCGCCGTCGAGCGGGAGTCCCGGCAGCTCGATCGGACGCGACCCTGTGGCGACGATGGCGTGGCGGAACTCGAGGTGCTCGACGAGGGCGTCCTGCTCCACGGCGACCCGGTTGGGGCGACTGAACCTGGCGGTGCCCGGAATGACCCGCACACCGGCCCGCTCCAGAAGGCCGGCGACGCCCGATGTGAGGTCGCCCACGACCGCCGTCAGGTGGTCGCTGACGCCGACCATGTCGACCTCGGTGGTGGCCCGCACCCCCCACGCCGCCACCCGCCCGGGGGCCGCCACGGCGTCGGCGACCGCGATCAGTGCCTTCGACGGAATGCACCCCACGTTGAGGCAGGCTCCGCCCAGCGACTCGCTTTCGACGAGCGTGACCTCGCGGCCGAGTCGGGCGGCGTGCAGTGCCGCGGCGTAGCCACCCGGTCCGCCACCGATGACGAGGAGGTCGACCGGTGAGGCGACCTCGCCCACGACCACGGGTCAGCGCCCCACGAGAAGGCGGAGCGGCTCGGTCAGGTCGTCGACGATCGAGCGCTTGAAGGCCTCGAGCAGGTCTCCATCGACCAGCCGATGGTCGGCACCGATCACGTAGGGGAGCAGCGGCCGGGCGACCACGACCCCGTCGACGACGACCGGCCGGTCGGCGATACGGCCCATGCCGAGGATCGCCGCCTGCCCGGGCGGGATGATCGGGGTCGCCCAGCGCCCGCCGAGCGATCCGTAGTTGGTGACCGTGAACGTGGCGCCCCGGTGGTCGGCGGCCGCGAGGCTGCCGGATCGGGCCCGCTCGGCGAGTTCGGCCACGGCAGCGGTGGCGGTGAAGACGTCGAGCCGGTCGGCGTCGTGGAGGACCGGCACGATCAGGCCGTCGTCCGTGGCGACCGCCACGCCGAGATTCACCCGCTCGTGGACCACGATCTCGTCGCCATCGTCTCCCGACTCGATGCAGGCGTTGACCAGCGGGAACCGGCGCAGCGCCCGACAGGAAGCGACGATGGCGACGGCGAGCGGCGTGACCTGGCGGCCGATGTCCTGCATTCGTGTCCGGAGGTCGAGCAGCAGCGAGGCGTCGAGTTCGTCGAACGTGTGGATGTGGGGGATCTCGCTCCAGGACTGCACCATGTTGCGGGCGATGACCCCGCGCACACCGCGCAGGGGATGGCGGCCGGGCGCGATCTGGCCCAGCGTGGAATCGACGGAAGGCAGGGGGGCCGGCGCCGCCGGGGATTCAGTGGTCGAAGCGTCGAGGTCTGCAGCCGTGATCCGCCCACCCGGCCCCGTGCCGGTGACCGTTGCGAGGTCGATGCTCTGTTCCCTGGCCAGCTTCCGCGTCGCCGGGGAGGCCTTTGGTCGGGCGCCGGAGAGCGGTCGTTCGGGGGCTGGGAGTTCGGGGGTAGGGCGTTCGGGGGCAGGGTGTTCGGGGGCAGGGCGCTCGGAGGCTGGGAGTGTGGCGGATCCGGGCGAGTCGGAGCGCGGCGCATGGGGTGCGCCCGGTTCATCCACCGATCCGTCGTCGATCTCGATGAGGACGTCGCCCACGCGTAGGCGCTCGCCCTCTGCACCGCCGAGTGCCAGGATCACGCCGGCGACGGGCGATGGCAGCTCGGAACTGGCCTTGTCGGTCAGGACCTCGACCAGCGGCTGGTCGCGTACGACCGTCTCGCCGGGCCGGACCAGCCACTCGACGATCTCGGCCTCGTCGAGGCCTTCGCCGATGTCGGGGAGTCGGAAGACGAAACTCATGATCCGGCAGTTCCTGCGGGGCGGTCCGGGGCTCAGGCCATGTCGAGGACGTGGCGCACCGCAGCGGCGATCCGGTCCTCGTCGGGGAGGTAGCGGTCCTCGACCATGCCCACCGGATAGGGGACGTCGAAGCCGGAGACACGCACGACCGGCGCCTCGAGCGACCAGAACGACTCCTCGACGATCGTGGCAACCACCTCGCCGCCGAAGCCGCCGGTCCGGGGCGACTCCTCGGTGACCACGACCCGACCACACGCATCGACCGCCTCGGCGATGGCAGCCAGGTCGAGCGGCACCAGGCAGCGCAGGTCGAGGACCCGGACCGAGAGTCCCTCCTCGGCGAGGCGGTCGGAGGCCCGGCACGCCAGTTCGACCTGGTGGCTCCAGGCGATCACGACCGCGTCACCACCCGGCCGGGCGGTGCGGGCCGATCCGAGCGGGACCAGGTGCTCGCCATCGGGCACGTCGTCGCGGATCCCCCGGTAGCCACGGAGGGGTTCGAGGAACATCACCGGATCGGGATCGCGAATCGACGACGCCAGCAGGCCCTTGGCGTCGGCGGCGGTGGCCGGCACCACGATCTTGAGGCCCGGCACGTTGGCCAGCTGCCCCTCGAGGGAGTCGGAGTGCAGTTCGGGGGTCCTGACGCCACCGCCGAATGGGGCACGGATCGTGATGGCCGGGTCGAAGCGGCCCCGGGTGCGGTAGCGGAGGCGGGCGATCTGTCCGGCGATCTGGTGCATGGCCTGATAGGCGAAGCCGAGGAACTGGATCTCGGCGACGGGAACCAGGCCGGCCACGGCCAGGCCGACGCTCGCTCCGGCGATGGCCCCCTCGGCGAGCGGCATGTCGACGACCCGGCGTTCACCGAACTTCTCGAGGAGTCCCTCGGTGGCCCGGAAGACACCGCCGTTGTGGGCGATGTCCTGCCCGAGCACCACGACCCGGTCGTCACGTGCCATCTCGGCATGGAGCGTCTCGTTGATCGCCTCGAGCATGTTCAGCTCGGTCATCGGGCGCTTCCGCCGGGGCCGGCCTCGGCCAGCAATCCGGCGCGTTGGCGGGCGAGGCGCTGTGTGTCTGTGGTGTAGCAGTGGTCGAGCATGGCGTCGGGCGCCAGGGGTGTGGATCTGGCCTTCTCGAGGGCTGCGTCGAGTGCGGCGAGGGCGGCTTCTTCGACCTCTGCCTGCACGTCGTCGTCCCAGAGGCCGGCCGTCTCGAGTTCGGTGCGCAGGCGCTTGATGGGATCGCTCCGGCGGGCCGCCTCGAGGTCTTCGGCGGGGACGTAGCGGGTCGGATCGTCGGCCGTGGTGTGGGGACCCAACCGGTAGACGACCGCCTCGATGAGGGTGGGGCCCTTCCCGGCAAGGGCACGTGTGCGGGCAGTCTGCACGGCGTCGTACACGGCGTCGACGTCGTTGCCGTCGATCTGTATGCCCGGGAAGCCGAACGCAGCGGCCTTGGCGGCGAACGACTCGGCGGCGGTCTGGAGGTGCACCGGCGTCGAGATCGCCCACTGGTTGTTGACGCACAGGAAGATCACGGGTGCGCCCAACACGCCGGCGAGGTTGCCGGCCTCGTAGAAGTCGCCTTCGGACGAGGAGCCGTCGCCGAAGAAGACGAGGACCACGCCGGGGTCGTCCTGCAGGGTCAGCCCCCAGGCGAGGCCGACGGCGTGCGGGATCTGCGTGGCGAGCGAGATCTGGTAGGGGAGCACCCGGATCGGTGCCGGGATGTGGCCGCCGGCCGGGTGTCCGATGTTGTAGAGCATGACGTGCTCGAGCATCTCGGGTCCGTAGCGGCGCAGTGCGATCGGCTCCCGGTACTGGGGAAGCACCCAGTCATGATCGGTGTCGAGGGCGTGGGCTGCGCCGACGATCGTCGCCTCGTGGCCGTCGACGGGTGCCATGGTGCCCACCCGGCCCTGGCGCTGGAGGTTGAAGATCCGCTGCGACTGGACCCGTGCGGTGACCATGTCGACGAGCATCTCGCGCCGCTGCTCGTCGGTGGGCCGGGCCATGATCGCTCCTCGCGAGACGGAATCTCCGCCGCGCCCGACCCTAACCGGGCACCATCCGGGTGGATTGTTCCGACGTGTCAGAAGTCACCAGATCCGACGCGCCACAAAGGTCTTCAACACTTCGTTGATCGCTATTCTGGTCATCACAACGGTTCGAGACAGAGTTCTCCGAACCTTGAGACTCCGGCCGAGATCTTCCCCCCTGATCAATCGGCCGAGAGCGAGAGAACGTCCCGCCTCCCCCCAGGTGGGACGTTCCATTTTTTCGGGCGCCGCTGCCCGTCTCCGGGTGATTGGGAAAGGCCTCCTAGGGTGCCCGCGAACAGTGGTCAGCGGGTGTGGGCCGAGAGGGAAGCGGGACGAGAAGAAAGTGGGACAAGAGCATGGGCACATCGCGCCGGGACCTGATCCGCATGTCCGACGAAGAGGTCGAGGCGTTCATCGACGCCAAGTTGAGCCTGCAGGTCGGCACCATCGAGCGTGACGGCTCGGTTCACCTGTCGACCCTCTGGTATGCCGTGATCGACGGCAACGTGGTCTTCGAGACCTACAGCCGTTCCCAGAAGATCGTGAACCTCGAGCGCGACGACCGCATCACGGTCCTCCTCGAGGACGGAACCACCTACGACACGTTGCGGGGCGTGATGATCAAGGGGCGCGCCATCCTCCGGTCGGATCCGGCCGACGTGGTGCCGGTCGCCGAGGCGGTTATCCGCCGCAACCAGCCAGAAGTCCCTGAGGAGTACGTCGCTGCCGCGGCCATCCAGATGGCGGCCAAGCGAACCGCCGTGGAGGTCGTCCCCGACAAGGTCGTCTCCTGGGACCACACGAAGTTGGGCGGCACGTACTGACCGGCGGGGAACACGAAGTTTGACAGCGCGCGCTGGTTCCCGGGGAAAGGCACCGACCAACAGGTCTGCCTCCGGCGGGACACGGCGTCGGTTCCTCCTAGCATGTCGGCCGTGGACGATCTCTTGGCGGTGCAGGACGAGGACACCACCGCCGACCAGATTCGGCACCGTCTCGCCCACCTCCCTGAGCGTGCGACCTTCGAAGCGGCACTCGCCGAGCGACATTCGATCGATGCGGACCGTGAGGGTGTCCGCCTCGAGCGCCTCGAACTCGACCGTCGCCAGAAGCGGGCAGAAGCTGACGTGGAGGCCGTCGTGACGCGCATGCAGGAGTTGAACAGGCGCCTCTACGACAGTGGCATCAGTTCGCCCAGGGAGGCTCGCGAGATCCAGCAGGAGGTCGACCGCCTGACGCCCCGACAGGATGATCTCGAGGAGCGCGTGCTCGAGATCATGGAGGAGATCGACCCGGTCGATGCCCGGCTGCGCGAACTCGATGTGCTGGCCGAGGCCGGAGATGCCAAGATCGCCGAAGCGCAGGCCGTCCTGGCGGGCACCGAGGAGGGGCTCGCCGAGGATCTCACCAGCGCCGGCGATCGCCGCCGTGTCGCGGCTGCCGAAGTTCCGGCTGACGCCCTGGACCGCTACGAACGCCTCCGCGGCGTGTTCGGTGCCAGCACCGTGGCCGGCTTCGATGGTTCCGACTGCCGGGTCTGTCCCTTGTCGATGCCGGCCGTCGAGGTGGACCGCGTCAAGCACCTCGAGGTAGGCACCTTGACCGACTGCACCGAGTGTGGCCGTCTCGTGGTCCGCTGAACGGTGTTCGTCTGGTTTGTCGTCATGTCGCTCGTCCTGGTGGCCCACGTCTTCGACAGTCCCGGCCTCGACTACCGGCTCGTCGTGCTCGGGGCTGTCCTGCCCGTCGGCGAGGGCATCCTGGGTGGGCCATGGCTGTTGCACACGCTCCTGTTCTGCGCGGCCGTCCTCTTCGGCGTGATGGTGGTCGCCCGGGGGAAGCGCCTGGTCCAAAGGCGCTGGTTGGGCGTGCCGATCGGACTCTTCGCCCACCTGGTGCTGGATGGCACCTGGGCGAGGACCAAGGTGTTCTGGTGGCCGTTCGCCGGCAGTGACGCACTCGGCGGCTCCTCGGTACCGGAGTTCGGCCGCTGGCCGGGAGGCCTCGCCTTCGAGCTCGTCGGGCTCCTGGTCGGGCTGTGGGCGTGGCGACGGTATGGGCTGAGCGATCCGTCCCGACGGGACGCCCTCGTGCGGGACGGCCGGCTCACCGGGGTGCGCGGCTGATGCTCTACGTGGTTCGCCATGGTCGGACGGAGTCGAATGCCTCCGGTCTGCTACTCGGCCGGGGGGACCCGCCGCTCGACGACCTCGGCGTGCTCCAGGCCAGGGCAGTAGCGGCGGCGATCGGCTCCGTCGACCGGGTGGTGGCGAGCCCGCTCCTCCGGACACGCCAGACGGCCGAGGAGTTCGGGCAGGCCATCGAACTCGACGACCGCTGGATCGAGCTCGATTACGGAGAGTTCGAAGGTCGCCCCGTGATCGACATCCCCCCTGAGACCTGGGCGGCTTGGCGCAACGACCTCGACTGGGCGCCACCCGGCGGCGAGAGCCACCGCCGGCTGGGAGCGCGTGTCCGCTCGGCCTGTGACGACCTGCTGGACGAGGCGGCCATCCGGGACATCGTGGTCGTGACGCATGTTTCGCCGATCAAGGCTGCCCTGGCCTGGGCGCTCGGCGTCGGCGACGAGGTGGCCTGGCGCTGTTTCGTGGCAACGGCGGCGGTGATGACCATCGGCACGGGTCGGGCCGGACCGTCACTGCGGGGCTTCAACGACACCAGCCACCTCGGGGGGCCGGAGGAACTCGGGCGCTAGAAACGCCGAGCTGTGCCGACTACTCGTGGTCGTCGAGTCCTCCGGAGGACGGGGGATCGAAGCCGTCGGGCCACACCGTGGTGTCGTCGTGGCGGATTCCGTCCAGGCGAACAGCGTCGAGTTGGGCACCGGTGAAGTCGGCGCCGACGAGGTCGGCGAACGACAGGTCGGCGCCGATCAACGCCGCACCGCGGAGTACGGCACCGGTCAGGTTGGCGGCCCGCAGGATCGCTCCGTTGAGGACCGATCCCCGGAAGTCGGCACCCATGGCGAAGCAGCCGGTGAGGTCCGCTTCGCGGAGGCACGTGCGGGACAATGTCGCACCGGCGAGGGTGGCGCCCCCGAGGAGTGCACCCGTGAGATCGGCGCCGGTGAGCCAGGCGCCCCCGAGGTCTGCCGAACGCAGGTCGGCACCGACCAGTCGGGCGCTTCCGAGCCAGCAACGGCTCAGGATCGCTCCACCGAGCCGGGCCTCGGTGAGGTCGGCATGCCAGAGGTTGGCGAGTCGGAGATCTGCGTCGGCGAGCACGGCCTGTTGACACTGCGCGTGTCGTAGCGAGGCGCCCACCAGTCGGGCATCGGAGAGGTCGGAGCCGTTGAGGACTGCGCCGCCCAGCCAGGCGCCCGAGAGATCGACGGCACGGAGGTCGGCGCCGGACAGGTCTGCACCGGCGAGGTCGGCGCCAGCTTCGATTGCGTAGCCGTTGATCTCCACCGGCGCGAGCCTAGGCGTTCACCGGAGGTGGAAGGGCTCCCGGTTGGCAAGGGGAACGAATTCAGCGAGCGGTCACCCGTCGACGATGACCAGGACCGGCAGCGTGGAGTCGACCGCGAAGGCATCGGCCTCGGCTTCGAGGCCGTCGTACCGGATCGTCCGCACCGGACCGGACACCTGGTCGGGAAGGGCTGCGCCGTCCCAGAGCGCGTACACGGTGGTTCCGTCGTCCATCGTGAAGCGGGTCGACGAGGTGCTGAGCTGCTCGACGGCCCGGAAGGCGGCGATCGTCGTGTCGATCACCCCCCAGGCGTCGAGAACCGACTGCCGGACCTTGGTGAGGCCGGCCACGAAGATCATTTCAGCGCCCTCGCCATAGGCCGTGACGGCACCGGTGAGCGTTACCTGCGCCAGCTCGTCGTCCGATCGGCTCTGGCCCCGGCGATTCCCGACGAAGGCCTCGGTGATCCAGAACGCCCGGTCCGCTCCGGCATCATGCCGGGGTACTTCGGGTCGTCGGCGTGGCAGGCCGCCTGGTCCCATTCGGCGAAGGGCCACAGGGTGACGAGGATCGCGATCCGTTCGGCCTGGATGCTGTCGACCACGGCGTCCGTGCGGTCCCAGGCGTAGCGGCCGGGAGAGGGCTCGTTCAGGCCCCGCTGGAAGGGACCCGGGTGGGGCCGCCGCCATGAGCCCGGCCCGCCGCTGCGCCCCGGCGAGAGGTGGCCGAGGCGGCTGTCCCCGACATCATCCGGCCGGGCCAAGCCGGGGATCGGGGGGCCGGATAGCGTCCCGCAGTGGCTCTTCTCCTCGCAGGCCTTGCGGCCGTCGCCTACGGAACCGGCGACCTGGTCGGAGGCCTCTCCATCCGAAGGTCCGGCCGGGAGGGGGCGGCGTTGTCGACAGCCGTTGTGGCCACGGTGGTCGGGTGCCTCGTGTGCAGCATCCTGCTCGTCGTGCTGCCACCGGAGCAGGTGACATCGTCGGACGTCGGGTGGTCGGCGCTTGCCGGCCTCGCCATGGCGGCGACGCGCCCGTTGCTCTACCTGGGCATGTCTCGGGGTCCGATCGCAGTCTTCGCCCCTGGCTACAGCCTGACGGCCATAGCGGTTCCCGCGCTGGCCGGCCCGCTGATCGGGCAGCGCCTCAGTGGGTGGGAGCTCCTGGGCGTGCTCCTGGCGATTCCTGCCGTGCTCCTGCTCTGCGGCGAGGGGCGGTTGCCACGTGTCGCGGAGGTCGTGCGAAGTGCGGTGTTGGGACAGGCCGTGGTCGTTGGTTTCTGCATCGGCCTCTCGGGGATCTTCTTCTCCCGTGTCGATGTGGCCGCGGGGATCATGCCCGCCTTCGTGACCCTGCTGGTCGGGAGCCTGATCCTCCCGGTGTACGCCGTGCTGGCTCCTGGGCCCAGGGCCCCCTACCGGTCGGTCCTGAGACTCGGATCGCTGGTTGGCGTCACCAGCGCAGTTGCGTTCGCCCTCGGCACCACCGCCTTCCAACGCGGGTCGGCAGCCGTCGTGACCGCCATGATCTGCATGGCGCCTGCGGTGTCGATCCTCCTTGCGTGGCGACTCCTTGGCGAACGGGTCGCACGACTCCAGGTGCTCGGAGGCACCTTCGGAATCGGGGTCCTGATCCTCTTCGCCCTGGGTGCGTGACAGGTCCGACGGTCGAGGATCCCGGTGGGTGACGGTGAGCCGGTCTGTAGGCGGGGTTCTGTCCACCGGCCCCTTGCGGGAGTCCGGATGGGTGACCATCCATCTGTGCGGCCTACCTGGGAGTGTCTGCGGACGGGTCGCCCTCTCCCTGTTCGGCCTTGCTCCGGATGGGGTTTGCCGAGCCGACCGGGTCGCCCCGGCCGCTGGTGCGCTCTTACCGCACCGTTTCACCCTCACCTGTGCCAGGAATCCCGAAGGGTTCATGGCCATCGGCGGTCTGTTCTCTGTGGCACTTTCCTGCGGGTCGCCCCGACTGGCCGCTAGCCAGCATCCTTCCCTGTGGAGCCCCGACCTTCCTCAGCGAGTCCCCCGGATGGGAGAAGCGCCGCGGTCACCCGGCCGGCTCACCGTCTCCTCCAGTGTGGCCGAGGACTCGGCCCGGAGCAACGGGGATTCCGTGCGCCCGTTTCCGGAAGGAACTCGGGTTCACGGAAAAACTGGGTTCATGAGGATTCTGGGCTCGCGAAAAAACTGGGCTCGTGAGAAATTTGGGCTTGCAACGACCGTGCGCCCCGACTAGCACTACGCGGAGATGCAGACATCGCGATCCCCCATCACCCCGAATCATGCCACCTCCGGTCGTGCCAACCGGATCGTCGCGGCGCTGTCCTGGGAGGACCGGAGCGCATGTCGGGGCCTCGATGCCACGATCTTCTATCCGGACCCGGACGACCAGATGGCCACGGATCGGGCGCTCGCCGTGTGCAACGGCTGCGAAGTACGGGAGCACTGCCTCGAACACGCCCTTGCGTTGCGGGAGCACACCGGCATCTGGGGTGGTGCGACCGAGCGTGATCGTCGACGCATCCTGCGGCAGCGCCGCCGTTCGGCCTGACGGATTCCCCGATGGGACTCGAGGGCCTCGGCGGCTGGCCCGGCCTGCTCAACCGACTCTGCGCCGGCGAAGACCTCGGATCCGACGAGGCCGAAGCGGTCCTCACCGAGATCCTCACCGGTGACGCCGAGCCCGTACAGATCGCCGCATTTCTGATCGCCCTGAAGGTCAAGGGTGAGACCGCCGATGAGACCATCGGCCTGGTCCGGGCGATGGTGGCGGCCGCCGAACCCCTGGACCTGCCGGACGGAACGATCGACATCGTCGGTACCGGAGGCTCACCCCAGAGGCGCAAACGGGCGCTCAACGTGTCGACCATGGCGTGCTTCGTCGCCGCCGGCGCCGGCGCCGTCGTGTGCAAGCACGGCAACCGGCGCGCCTCCTCGACCTCGGGGGCCTTCGACCTCCTCGACCTGTTGGGGATCGACATCGACGTGACGCCCGAGCGGGTGGCCGAACAGGTGTCGGCCCACCGCCTTGGTTTCGCCTTCGCCCGGACGTTTCACCCGGCGATGCGCTTCGCCGGACCGGTCCGGGCCGGCATCGGCATCCCCACGGTGTTCAACGTGCTCGGCCCCCTCTCCCATCCGGGCGGCGTTCGGCGGCAGCTCATCGGCTGCGCCGAACATGCACTCGGCGACCGGATGATCGAGGTATTCCGGGCCACCGGTTCGGTGCACACCTGGGTTGTCACCGGCCATGACGCACTCGATGAGATCGCCGTGACCGGGCCTTCGCGAGTTCTCGAGCTGCGTGATGGCGAGGTGCGCGAGTTCGAGATCGACCCCTCGGCGCACGGCATCCCCATCGCCGATCCCGACGAACTGCCCGGGGGCGACCCGGAGCAGAATGCGGCGATCGCCATTGCACTGTTCGCCGGGGAGGAGCGGGGCCCGGCCCGGGACATCGTCCTGCTCAACGCCGGCGCCGCCCTTGTCGTAGCGGGTGTCGTCGACGACCTCGACGACGGTATCGAGGCCGCAGCGGCGTCGATCGACGATGGCTCGACAGCGGCCGTGCTGGAGGCGCTGCGCACCTGAAATCGTCGCCGGCCAGGGTGTCCGGTGTTCGTGGCGACGAATCAGGCGGCCGCCGGCCGGGGCGTGAAGCGGGGAATCGGCCGGATCGGCTCCACCAACGGACCCTCTGTGTGGAGCAGTTCGAGTCGGTGGGCCTCCCGGTCGAACCAGGTCGCCACGCAATGCAACTCGTCGGCCTCGTCCCGGGTGACCGGTCCTACGGGGACGGGGTGGTCGAGGGTCGCATCGTCGGTTGGTTCGGGGTCACCGTCCCGCCAGGACCGCCGGAGCCTGCCGTTGGCGATCTCCACGCTCCCGTGGCCGGCGATCCGGACCCGGACCCTGCCGGCGTTTCGGAGGAGGTCGATCCTGCGCTGGCGTTGCAGCGTGGTGGCGAGCGCCTCGGCGCCGTTCCGGGCATCGGCGGCCTCCTCGAAGCGCTCGGCGTCCGCCAGGCGGGCCATGCGTTCGGCGAGGGGCAGGAGCAGCAGTTCAGGTTCGCTGGTGAGGCCGCGACGGGCGAGGTCGACGATGACGGCATACGACGACTCGCCGATCGATCCCGAACAGGGACATGCAGCCGCTCCCAACTGTGCGGCCGTACAGGGGGCAGCGTTCCGGGATCTCGGGACGCGGCCCGTGCAGCGCCGCAGCGGCACGACCGATTCGACCGCTGCAATCACCTGTCGGGCGAACGATGTGGAGCGGACCGGCCCGACGTAGAGGCCGCCGTCGTCTTTGACCACGCGGGCGACGGCCAGCCGGGGGAAGGCCTCGCCGAGCGTGAGCTTGAGGTAGACGTAGCGCCCGCTGCTGGTTCCCTGCCGGTTGTAGCGGGGCTCGAATCGGTGGATGAGCCGGATCTCGGTGACCGCCGCCTCGAGCGGACTCGAGCAGGCCTGGTGGTCGATGCGTTCGGTCTCGCGGAGGAGGCGTTGGATCTTGCGGCGGCCGTCGGTCGAGAAGTAGCTGCGAACCCGGGCCCGGAGGTTGGTGGCCTTCCCGACATAGAGGACGCCGCCTCGGCGGTCGCGGAAGAGGTAGATGCCCGGCGAGCGGGGAAGGGCGTCGGTGAGGGCCAACTTGGCGGCATCGGGATGGCCGGCCATCGTCGGCAGGACCAGGAGGTCGTCGAGCCCGGTGACGCCGAGCGCCGCCGCCCGTTCGAGGAGGAGGTGCAGGAGTTCGCCGGTGGCGAGCGCATCGTCGAGGGCGCGGTGGCTGGGTGCATGGTCGAGGCGCAGGTGGCGGGCGAGGGTGCCGAGCTTGCAGTTGGGGACCTCGTCGCGCACGAGGCGGCGTGCCAGGGCGCACGTGTCGATGGACCGGTTGGCGAGGGGCGGGCGGTCGGATCGTTCGAGCGCTGCCCGCAGGAAGGAGAGATCGAAGCGGACGTTGTGGCCGACGATGATCGAATCGCCGACGAACTCGAGCAGGGCGGGAAGGACGGCGCCGATCGGGGGAGCGTCGTGCACCATCGCCTCGGTGATGCCGGTCAGCACGGTGATGCGGGGCGGGATGCCGCAGCCCGGGTCGATCAGGGTCTGGAAGGTGCCGAGGCAGGCCCCGCCCCGGAGCTTGACGGCGCCGACCTCGGTGATGGCGCACGTCGAGGCAGAGGTTCCGGTCGTTTCGAGGTCGATGACGCAGAAGGTCACGTCCGACAGCGGTGTACCGAGGTCGTCGAGGGATCGCTGGACGTGGGTGCCATCGGCGACATTGAAGGCTTTGGCGCCATGGGCAGCGGCAGGCATGTGCACCAGTGAATCGAACATGTGTTCGTCTGTCAAGCACACATGGTCGAAAATCCGGCGCTGTCCCGGGGATTCTCCGTCACCGGGGAGCTCTCCCTTCAGTCTCGATAGCGAGTGTCACACCCCCGGACGAAGATGTGGCCATGACCAACACCCCATTCCAAGACCCAACCACCCCTGCCTTCCAGGTCGACCCCGCCGAACCGCTGGTGATCGACTGTGGCACCTGCAGCGAGCGCCACACCGCGACCTGCGACGACTGCGTCGTGACCTTCCTGCTGGGTCGTCGGCCGGGCGAGGCGATCGTGATCGACCTCGAGGAACACCGGAGCCTCCGCATCCTGGCCGATGCCGGTCTGGCGCCACCCCTGCGTCACAGCGCCGACTGATACACCTCAGGGCGCGTCATCGGCCACAGGACCTGCGACGATGGCGCGATGCATCAGGTCGATGGACAGGTCGGGGCGCCGGGAGCCGGCAGCACCCCCGATGCGTTGGCAGGCGAACTCTGCGAACTCGGCCGCCGGGCCGGACTCGACGCCGTGGGTATCGCCGACGCCACGCCGTTCACCACCACCCGGCGCCACCTCGAGGAGCGCCGTGCCCGGGGGCTTGCCGCCGACATGCAGTTCACCTACCGCAACCCCGAGCGATCCACCGATCCACGGCGCACCCTGCCCACCGCACGTTCCCTCGTGGTCGGGGCGCTGCGCATCCCGGCACCACACCTCCGACCCCCGGCACCAGCGAAGGCAAGGGTCGCCGCCTACGCACGCGACGACTACTACGGCGACCTCCGGAACGCACTCGGAGCGGTGGCGGAGCGGCTCGTCGAGGAGGGATGGCAGGCCCGGGTCGTCGCCGACGACAATGCCCTCGTTGATCGGGAGGCCGCCGTCCGGGCCGGGATCGGCTGGTACGGCAAGAACGCCAACGTCCTGCTCCCCGGTCGGGGAAGCTGGTTCGTCCTGGGATCCGTCATCACTGATGCCCCGCTTCCGGCCTCCACCGAGCCCGTCCGGGACGGCTGCGGAACCTGCGACCGGTGCATCACCGGCTGTCCGACGGGCGCCATCGTCGAGCCCGGTGTCGTCGATGCGCGGCGCTGCCTGGCCTGGCTGGTGCAGGCCCCGGGCTCGATACCGGTCGAGTTCCGGCGTGCGGTCGGAGACCGCCTCTACGGCTGTGACGACTGTCAGGAGGTCTGCCCGATCGGCCGTGGCGAGCGCGACGAGGCCGAGTCCGAGGCGACATCCGGCGCCGACGAGTCGGCCGCCTGGATCCTCGGGGCCTCCGACATCGACCTCCTCGACCGCTTCGGCCGCTGGTACATCGCCGAGCGCGACCCGCGGTACCTCCGGCGCAACGCACTCGTCGTACTCGGCAACGCCGGCGACGCCGAGAACCCCGGTGGATCCGACGATGCCCACGCCATCGCACTCCTGACCCGCTACCTCGACGATCCCGACCCGATGCTCCGCGAACACGCCGAGTGGGCCATCGCCGAGCGCTCCCGCCCGGAAGTAACCGCGCCATGAGGTCGCACCTGCTGGTCACCAACGACTTCCCACCCAAGGTGGGGGGCATCCAGTCGTACCTCTGGGAACTCTGGAGGCGACTCCCCGCCGAGGACGTGGCCGTCCACACCACGCCGTACGAAGGGTCGGCGGCGTTCGATGCAGAACAGCGATTCGCCATCACCCGGTCCCGCGAGCCGTGGCTGCTCCCGTACCCGTGGCTGGCCCGCCGCGTCCGACGCCTCTCTGGGAACCACGGTGCCGAGTTGGTGGTCTGGGACCCGGCGGTCCCCGTCGGTCTGACCGCCCCCCGGGTCGATGTCCCCTACGCCGTCGTCCTCCACGGTGCCGAGGTCACGATTCCCGGTCGGCTGCCCATCCTGCGGCCGCTGCTGGGCCGCGTGCTGCGTGGGGCGTCGCTCGTCATCAGCGCAGGTGGCTATCCCGCAGCCGAGGCCGAGCGGGCGGCAGGCGGGGCACTCCCGACCCTCGTCGTTCCTCCGGGTGTCGATACCGGTCGCTTTGTCCCACTCGACGACGGCGAGCGTGCGGCGGTCCGGCGGGAACTCGGCCTACCGGTCGATGCCCGACTGGTGGTCAGCGTCAGCCGACTCGTCCCCCGGAAGGGCATGGACACCCTGATCCGGGCCGTGGCCCGCCTCGCCGACCGGGAGCCCGACCTGCTCCTGGCGATCGCCGGGGCAGGTCGCGAGCATTCCCGCCTGAAAGCGCTCATCGAACAGACGGGCGCCCCGGCCCTCCTCCTCGGACGGGTCGAGGAACGCCTGCTGCCCGGCCTCTACGGAGCCGGAGACGCCTTCGCCATGCTCTGTCGGACCCGCCTCGGCGGCCTGGAACAGGAGGGGTTCGGCATCGTCTTCCTCGAGGCGGCTGCTGCCGGCGTTCCCCAGGTGGCCGGTCGCAGCGGGGGAGCGGCTGAGGCCGTCGAACACGGGAAGACCGGTCTCGTCGTCGACGACCCGACCGACGTCGAGGCCGTCGCTAGCGCACTCGATGAACTGCTGGCCGACGAGGACCGCCGCGGGACCATGGCCAGGGCAGGGCGGGAGCGGGCCGAGCGCGAGTTCTCCTACGACGTGCTGGCCGACCGTCTTCGGGACGGCATCGACGCCGCCGAGTTGCGGACCGGGCGCTGAGCACGGTGGCGGACACGGCGGGAAATACCCTCATCCGCATCTGCTGGGCCGGTACGGCAGCCTTCGGCGTGGTCACCGCAGCAGCGGTGTTGGTCGATGGTCCGGTGCGAACCGCTGCGGCGGCCCTCGACATCGTCCTGTTCGCCGTCGGCTGCGTCGTCTTCCTCTGGGCCTTCGGCCTCGCCGTCAGTCGGAGTCGATACGAGTCGATCGGCATCGGCGGCCTCTACTTCCTCGCCGGTTGTGCGCCGGACGGCGTCCGGAGGGGCTTCCTCACCTGCCTGGCGGTCCAGGTGATCTTCGGCGTGGCAGCGGCTTCCCTGCGACCCTTCACGGCGCTGGCGTTCGGCGTCCTGGTCCCGGTGTTCGGACTGGGACTGGGTGGCCTCTGGGCGGCCCGGCACGGCGAATTTGCGAATCGCCCCGAGGCCACACGTCACCGATGACCCGGGTGGCGCTCACGCCCACGGCAGCCGGGCTCGGGTAGTGTCGAAGGCGATGAGCGACCACGCCAGCCAACGCACGCACATCCAGGCGTCACCCGAGTTGTGCTACGCCACGGTGCTCGATGTCGAGCGGTATCCGGAATGGGCCGTCGACATCAAGGAGACCCGTGTTCTCGAACGCGACGACGAGGGCAGGGCGGGCGATGTGCAGTTTCGCGCCGCGGCGATGGGTCGCAGCAGCAGCTATACGCTGCGCTACACCTACGGCTCGAACCCGCTCCGGGTGTCATGGCGCCTGATCGAGGGCGATGTGATGCGCCGGATGAGCGGCGAGTACGAGTTCGTGGCCGTCGAGGGTGATCCCAACGCCACCCGTATCCACTACGACCTCGACGTCGACCTGCTGGTCCGGCTGCCGGGCTTCGTCAAGCGACGCCTCGAGGCCAAGATCGTCCACACGGCGATCGACGACCTCAAGTCCCACATCGAGACCCTGGCCGCCCGGCACTGAGCAGCGGGGCCCCTGCAGCCCGAACATTGTCCGGGAACCACCCTCACCGCGCCGGGTACGCTCGTCGCCAATGGAGTACCGGCGCATCACTGCACTCCCGCCCTACGTATTCACGATCATCGACTCGCTCAAGATCGAGGCCCGATGGGACGGCAGGGACGTCATCGACCTCGGGTTCGGCAACCCCGACCTCCCCTCGCCCGACGTGGCCGTCGACAAGCTGGCCGAGGCCGTCCGGAATCCGCGGAACCACCGCTACTCGTCGAGTCGCGGCATCCCGAAGCTGCGCGAGGCCGTGGCCGGCCTGTATGCCCGGAGGTTCGGGGTGACCCTCGACCCCGAGACACAGGTGATCCAGACGATCGGCGCCAAGGAGGGCTTCTCCCACCTGATGTGGGTCATGCTCCAGCCAGGTGATGCTGCGCTGGTCCCATCGCCCTCCTATCCGATCCACCGCTACTCGCCGCTGTTCGCCGGCGCCGACGTGCGCGAGATGCCGTTCACGACCGACGGTGACTTCATCGGAGCGCTGCGGGACGGGTGGGAGTACTCCTGGCCCAAGCCGCGCGTCATCGTGCTCTCGTTCCCGCACAACCCGACGACGGCCTGCGTGGACCTCCAATTCATGACCGAGGTCGTCGAGTTCGCCCGCGAACGCGACGTGCTGCTGGTCCATGACTTCGCCTATGCGGATCTCGGCTTCGACGGCTACCGGCCGCCGTCGATCCTCGAGGTGCCCGGAGCGGACGAGGTGGCGGTCGAGCTCTACTCGATGACGAAGAGCTTCTCCATGGCCGGTTGGCGGGTGGCGTTCATGGTCGGCCATGCGCCCACCGTGGCCGCCCTGGCGAAGCTCAAGTCGTATCTCGACTACGGAACCTTCCAGCCGATCCAGATCGCAGCGACGGTCACCCTCAACGAGGCACCGGACTATCCGCAGGAGGCGTGCGCCATCTACGAGGCCAGGCGCAACGCCCTGTGTTCGGGGCTCCACCGCATCGGCTGGCCGGTCGAGCCGCCGCGGGGCACCATGTTCGTGTGGGCGCCGATTCCCGAGCCCTACCGTGAGATGGGATCGGTCGAGTTCGCCAGCCACCTCGTCCGGGAGGCCGACGTGGCCGTCTCGCCTGGCATCGGCTTCGGGCCGGGCGGCGAGGGATACGTCCGCTTCGCACTCATCGAAAACGAACAACGGATCGCCCAGGCGGTGCGCTCGCTGCGCGGCTGCCTGGATCGTCTCGCCTGAGGAGGAGCACCGTGCGCATCGGAATCCTGACAGGAGGCGGCGACTGCCCCGGCCTCAATGCCGTCATCCGGGCCGTCGTGCGCCGTGTCGAACGTGACCACGGTGGCACCGTCGTCGGATTCCGCGACGGCTGGCAGGGGGTCATCGAGGACGACGCCATCGACCTCGACGTGGAGGCCTGTCGAGGGCTGCTGCCACGCGGGGGGACCATTCTCGGCACCTCGCGGATCCAACCGTTCGGCGTGGAGGGAGGGGTCGATGCGTGCCGCTCCACCCTCTCGGCCCGCGCCGTCGATGCACTGGTGGTCGTCGGTGGCGAGGGGACGCTCTCCTGCGCCCTCGAGATGCACGCCGAGGGGTTCCCCATCGTCGGGGTACCCAAGACGATCGACAACGACATCGCGGGCACCGAGTTCACGTTCGGCTTCGCGACCGCCGTCGAGATCGCCACCGAGGCCATCGACCGACTCCACACGACGGCTGAATCGCACGACCGGGTCATGGTCGTCGAGGTGATGGGGCGCCACGTCGGGCACATTGCCGCATGGGCGGGTCTGGCGGGCGGCGCCACCGTCACGTTGGTGCCAGAGGAACCCTTCGACATCGAGGAGGTCTGCGACCGTGTCCGGCGCCGCCACGACCGCGGCCGCTACGCGTCGATCATCGTGGTCGCCGAGGGGGTGGTCCCGGCAGAGGGGACGATCGAGCTGCCCGAGCCCGAGATCGACCGCTTCGGCCACGCGCGGCTCGGAGGCGTCGCCTACCGGATCGCCGCCGAGATCCGGTCCCGAACGGGCTTCGAGACCCGCGTCACGATCCTCGGCCACGTCCAGCGGGGCGGTACGCCGACGGCCTTCGACCGGGTGCTGGCCACCCGCCTCGGGGTGGCCGCCGCCGACGCCGCCGTCGATGGCGCCTTCGGGACCATGACTGCCCTCCGCGCCGGCGACATCGTGCGGATTCCGCTCGAGGAGGCGGTCGGGCACCTCAAGACCCTGGACGAGGACCTCTGGAGGACGGCCCGGGTCTTCTTCGCCTGACCCGGCCAGGGCTCAGTCCGGTTCTATCTCCCGGTAGCGCGGATCGAAGCTGGCGTAGTTGGCGCAGTAGACGGGAGCGCCCTCCTCGGTCGCATCGCCGTCGCTCACCGGAATGTTGACGGGTATCAAATCGCCTTCCCGGTCGACGAGGATCTTCACCAGCTGGATCTCGGCACCGATGATCAGCTCGGTGGCCGTGCAGACGAGCATGGCGTAGGCGAGGCGGTTGCTCGTCGAGTCGTCCTGGGGGAAGCCGTCGAGGCTGTCCAGGTGGATCTCGAGCAGCGTTCCGTTCAGGATCGTGCCGATGATCGTGCTGCCCTCGATGAACGGCGAGACGTACTCCTCCTCCTGCTCCTCGAGGTTCGGGCCGGCCAGCACCTGGGCGAGGATGGTGTTGACCGTGCCATCGGGGTCGATGTCACGGGTGACCTTGGCCAACTGCATGCGATCGCCGTTGCTTCGTGCGAGGAAGATCTCGACCTGCTCGAGGTTCGGGGAGGGAAGCGTCGTCGTCGAGGCGTCCGGTTGGAGTGCGTCGGGGATGCGCGCCGAAACCGACCTCGGCTGACTCTCCACGGTGATGCCACAGGCCGTGGTGAACAGCGCCAGTCCGAGAAGCGCAGCCGCGGCGACCGGTGGCCTCGTGCGCTTCATGTCGCCTCCAGTTCGAGGACATCCTCGGGGAGGGGCAACTCGATGACGAATCGGGCACCGGAACCGCCATCTGCATGCTCCTCGACCCAGACACGTCCGTCGTGCAGGCGGACGTCCTCCCAGACGAGGCTCAGTCCGAGGCCGGCCCCGGAACCCCCGCCCCGACGCCCACCCGATGAACCACGGGAGAAGCGGTCGAAGATCTGTTCCCGCTCGGCGGCCGGTACGCCCGGTCCGTGGTCCTCGACGCTGATGCGAACGACCGTGTCGTCTCGTTCCATGGAGACCCCCGTGAGGCCGCCGCCGTGGTGTGTTGCGTTGCCGAGGAGGTTTGCCATCACCCGGGCCAGGCGCCTCTTGTCGCCATCGATCACGACCGGTCGGCCACCGAGACCGTCTGCCACTGAGACATCGTCGAGGTGGGCGACGTGGAGCGATGCATGGACGAAGTTGGCGACGTTGATCTCGGTCAGCTCCAGCGAGGCGGCGCCTGCGTCGAAGCGCGAGATCTCGAGCAGGTCGTCGACCAGCCGGCAGAACCTGGCCAGGTCATGGGAGAGCAGGTCGAGGGCGGTCCGGGAACGCTCGGAAAATTGTTCGCGACGGGCCTCCAGGACGCCGACGGTCGTCGTGAGCGTCATCAGGGGGCTTCGGAGTTCGTGGCTGACCTCGGAGGCGAACCGGGCGTCGCGACGAATCCGCTGTTCGAGGGCCTCGGCCATCCCGTTGAACGAGTCGGCGAGGGCGTCGAGGTCGGGGTCGGCCTGGCGCTCCAGCCGCGTGTCGAGACGCCCACCGGCGATCGCCTGGGCGGCCGCACTCACGCGTCGTAGCGGGCGCAGGGTGCGGAGGCTCGCCCACCAACCGAGAACCGCACCGAGCAGGGTCGTCGCCGCACCGGCCGAGAGCAGGATGATGCGGATCGTGCCGAGTGTGTCCGCGACGCCGGCGAGATCGACGACCTCGTAGTAGGCGGCGTCGAAAGAAGGCAGTGGAAGGCCGATGACCAGCTGCGGACGGCCGGCGACGATCGCCCGGATCTGACCCGGCTGCCCGCCTTCGATGCGTGCGGTGAGCACCCCGGGGATGTCGCCGTGACCGAACTCGGGGGCGAGGAGCCAATCGGTCTTGAGCCGAACGAGCAGTTGGCTGCCTTCGAGGCTCGTCAGGGAGTCCACGATGGAGGGAAGGTCCTCGAACGTGGTGTCCGGTGTGAGCTGGTTGTTGAGGCGAACGGCGTTGTTGACGGCGACGGCGGCGGCGCTCTCCTCGCGTGTCTCGAGGAGTTGCCCGCGTGCGAGGACCATCGTCGCGCCGGCGAGCACCACGGACAGTCCGAGGCCGCCGACGGCGAACGCCAGCAGGATGCGTGCCCGCAGCCCGACCGGTCGGAGAGCGCTTTCCCGCTCGGTGTCTGCCGTCATGTCAGGGCTGGAGCTTGTACCCCATGCCGCGGACCGTCACGACGAATCGAGGGTTGCCGGGATCGGGCTCGATCTTGGTCCGCAGACGACGAACATGGACGTCCACGAGACGACCGTCGCCGAAGTAGTCGTACCCCCAGACACGCTCGAGGAGGTCCTCGCGACTCAGGACCTTGCCGGCGTGGCTCCCCAACTCGACCAGCAACTGGAACTCTGTTCTGGTGAGGTGGACCTCGATGCCATCCAGGCGGACCACTCCCTCCTCCGGGGACACCTCCAGCTGGTTGAAGCACATGGTCGCAGGCATCGTCTCGGACGAACGGTAGCGGCGGAGCAGCGCACGGATCCGTGCCGAGAGCTCCTTCGGGGCGAACGGCTTGGTCAGGTAGTCGTCGGCGCCAGCCTCGAGCCCGGCGACGACGTCGTGGGTGTCGGCCCGGGCAGTCACCATGATGATCGGTACTGCGCTCGATCGGCGGATGCTTCGACAGACCTCGAAACCGTCGACACCCGGAAGCATGATGTCGATGAGCACGACGTCGGCGGGTGCCCGAGTGAACGCCGTCAGGGCCTCCTCGCCACTGGCCGTCTCTTCGACCTCCCAGCCCTCGTCCTCGAGCGCGAGGCGGACGGCGGTGCGGATGCGTTCGTCGTCCTCGACGGTCAAGATCCGAGTTCCCACGTGCATCATCGTGCCCTATTTGTGATTGGAATGCTGACCAGAACTCAGAATTGGCAGGAGATGGCAGGAATGTGGCCCGATCAGGCCTGATCGGCCCGTACGGATCGAAGCAGTTCGGCGAGTGCGTCGCGGAGCTCCGGGGGTGCAGCCAGAACGAAGTCGCCGTCGGTCGGATTGCCGTCGAGGTCGCCGATCGTGCCGCCTGCCTCGCGGACGAGGACGGTTCCCGCTGCGAGATCCCAGGGGCTGAGGCCGCGCTCGAAATAGGCATCGAGCCGGCCGGCGGCGACGTTGGCGAGGTCCATGGCGGCGCCACCGCCCCGCCGGATGTCGCGAATCCGGGGAAGCACCTCGACGAGGACGACCGCCTGGTTGCGTCGACGGTCTGCCTGGTAGCCGAAGCCGGTCGCCACGAGTGCCTGAGCGAGGTCCGACTGTCCGCTCACCCGGATCGGTGTGCCGTTGCAGGTGGCACCGGCTCCCAACGCTGCGACGAACTCGTTGCCGAGTGCCGGGTCGAGGATCACGCCGACGACCGGCTCCCCGTCGATCTCGGCGCCGATGGAGATGGAATAGCCGGCGAGCCCGTAGACGAAGTTCGTGGTGCCGTCGATCGGGTCGATGATCCAACGAACGCCGCTGGTTCCGGCCAGCGAGGTCTCCTCCTCGGCCAGGATTCCGTCGTCGGGCCGGGCATCGAGCAGTCGGGTGACGATCTGCTGTTCGGACCAACGGTCGGCGACCGTCACCAGGTCGGTCGCCGAGCTCTTGGTGCCATCGGGCGGAGTACCGCCGGCGAGTCGTCGAATTTCCGGCGCCACGGCCCTGGCGACCTCGAGGGCGAGGTCTCGCAGCGTCGTCGGATCGGCCACGGGTGTTCAGGCGTCAGGAGATGGGGTGGTGGTCCCGAGCGGCCTGTTGAAGCTCGTTGGTCCGCCACTCGGCCATCGCCCGGAGGGTGAGCATCGACACGATGCCGACGCCGATCGCCGCCACGACCGCACCGAACAGGCCCACTGCCCCAGCCATCGTCGTGCAACCGTCGGTGCACTGGAGGTTGGTCACCGCGTAGCCGACGAGACCGCCGCAGGCGCCGGCGACGAGTATGGCGACGAACGCCAGGATTCGGGCCGACGTCGGCGGTGTGGCCGATGGTGCCTCCCGGGGGGAGGGGTCGGACGGCAGTGTTCCCACGGGGAAAGGCTACCGGTCATCGCTCGTATGGCCGGACCGGATCCAGCGGGTTTCCGGTGCGGGTTCCCGGTGCGGGTTCCAGGTGCGAGAATGGATCGGTGCGCGACTGGACCGTTGCCGGAGCCCTCATCCTGCGGGAAGACCGCCTGCTGTTGGTGGCGAACCGTCGCCGGGACGGCCGGATCGAGTGGACACCGCCGGGCGGGGTCATCGATCCGGGTGAGACCAGCCTCGGGGCGCTCGCACGTGAGGTACGGGAGGAGACCGGCCTGGATGTCACGGCCTGGTCCGACCTCGTCTACGGCGTGTCCGTCGATTTCCCCGACCGGGGGATGCGCCTCGGGGTCGAGGTGTTCCTGGCCGAACAGTGGACCGGCGACCTGGTCTTCGACGATCCGGACGGCATCGTCGAGGACGGGGTCTTCGCCGATGCCGATGACGGATCCACCCTCATGGAAACAGCGCCCCCATGGGTGTGTGAGCCCGTCGGCGACTGGCTGGCCGGTCGGATGTCCGACGGAGCCCGTTACGACTTCCTCGTGCGCGGTACGCACCCCGGGCACCTCGACGTCACACGTCGGTGAGCGGCAGGCGTTCGCCCGAACCTCAGGTTCCTCCTGATTCTCGAGCCCATGATCCGGGCGCAGACGGTGCGGCGTCGATCCTGCACGTCGACATGGATGCCTTCTTCGCCTCGGTCGAGCTGGTGCGTCGGCCGGAGCTGCGTGGGAAACCGGTGCTCGTGGGCGGAGCGGGTGAGCGGGGAGTGGTCGCCGCAGCCTCCTACGAGGCACGGGTCTATGGCATCCACTCGGCCATGTCGTCGGTGGTTGCCCGACGGTTGTGCCCAGACGCCATCTTCCTCCCTGGGGACCATGCCCACTACGGAGAGGTCAGCCGGCGGGTCATGTCCATCTTTCGACGGTTCACTCCGCTGGTCGAACCGTTGTCCCTGGACGAGGCGTTCCTCGATGTGTCCGGGTCGGTGGCGCTGCTCGGTTCGGCCGTCGAACAGGCTGCCGAGATCCGACGACTCGTGCTGCTCGAGGAGGGTCTCGGGTGCAGCGTCGGCATCGCACCCAACAAGTACCTCGCGAAGTTGGCCAGCGAACAGGCGAAGCCCCGGGTCGGCGAGCGTGGCATCGAGCCCGGTGTCGGGGTGCTCGTCGTGCATCCCGACGAGGTCGAGGGGTTTCTCGGCCCGCTGCCCGTCTCGGCGATCTGGGGAGTGGGTCCACGTACCGACGAGCGACTCCAGGGCCTCGGCGTCCGGACGGTGGGCAAGTTGGCCGAGGTCCCGGAGCGCACACTCGAGGATCTCTTCGGCGAGACCGTCGGACGACACCTCTGGCAGCTCTCACGCGGCATCGACCTGCGACCCGTCGATCCGGAGCAGTCCGTCAAGTCGGTCAGCCACGAGGAGACCTTCGCCGAGGATCGGACCAGCCATGGGGAACTCCGGAGCGACCTGCTCCGCCAGGCCGATGCTGTGGCTGAACGCCTCCGCGCTGGTGGGATCGCCGGCAGAACCGTGACCATCAAGGTCCGCTTCGCCGATTTCACGACCGTGACGCGGTCGCACACCAGGGCCGACCCCACCGATGTCGCCGCCGAGATCATCGAGACGGCAGAGAATCTCCTCATGACTCTCGATCCGTCGCCGGGCGTGCGACTGTTGGGGGTGGGGGTGAGCAGCCTGCAGGACTCCTCGGTTCGGCAACTCCGCTTCGAGGACCTCGGCACCCGTACCCGACGGCAGGCGGAGCGGACCGTCGACGAGATCCGGAAACGATTTGGTAGGGACGTGATCGGGCCGGGGAGCACACTTTCACCCGCCGAAGGGCCACGGCCCGACCTCGGCAGCCGCCCGTGGGGTCCCGAGGGGGCCTGACGGGTTGCCACGCGCGTTGTGGTCCCGCACGCGCTGTGCGATGCTGAACGACACCATTGACGAGGCGGAGGAGCCCCGTGCCACTGTCCGAGGATGAGGAACGAATCCTCAGCGAGATCGAGCAACAGCTGTACGACACGGATCCCCGGCTCGCACGCGAGGTGGCTGAGACCACCGTCTACACCGAAGCCCTGAACCGTCTGAAGTGGTCGATCTTCGGGTTCGTCGGTGGCGTGGCCCTCATGATCATGACCCTGTCGACTTCGTACCTCCTGGCGTTCGTCGGCTTCCTCGCAATGCTCGGGTCGGCCCTGATCCTCGAGCGGAGCGTGCGCCACCTGGGTAAGACGGGCATCCAGCAGGGACGCCGCTCGCACAAGGCGGCATCGTTTCGCGATGCCTTCGGGAGCACTCGCCAGAAGATGCGCGAGCGCTTCGAGCGCGGCGAATCCGGCCGTACCTGAATCCCACCTCGCTGCGTCGTGGCGTATGTCCTCGCCATCGACATCGGTGGCACGAAGATCGAGGTTGGCCTCGTCGACCGTGAGGGCGACATCCTCGTCCGCTCCCGTATCTCCAGCCGCTTCGAACATGGTGAGGACCTCTTCGAACAGGTCGTCATCCTCGCTGGTCAGGTGATCGACGGGTCCGGCGTCCAGCCCGATGTCGTGGGCGTCGGATGCGGTGGACCCATGCGGATCGGTGGTGCCGAGGTTTCGCCACTGAACATCCCGGCGTGGAGCGGTTTTCCCCTGCGATCCCGGCTCGGTGGTCACTGCGGCCTGCCGGCTTACGTCGACAACGACGCCAAGGCCCTCGCCCTCGCCGAGGGATGGCTGGGTGCGGCGATCGGTGTGCGGGACTATCTCGCCATGGTCGTGTCGACGGGCATCGGTGCCGGCATCGTGCTCGACGGTCGGCTGCTCGACGGGGAAGAAGGGAACGCCGGGCACATCGGTCATGTTGTCGTCGAGCCGGGAGGACCCCGCTGTGCCTGCGGCGTGTCCGGCTGCCTCGAGGCCCTGGCGTCCGGGACGGCGCTCGCCACAGAACTCGGCCACCCGCCGGCCCAGGCGTCGATCGAGATTCGTGAACGCACGGGACGGTACGTCGGACGCGCCGTCGCGACGGCGGTCAACCTTCTCGACCTCCGGCTGGCGGTGGTGGCCGGCTCGGTGGCACTGGGGTTTGGCGAGCCCTTCTTCACGGCCGCCAACGAAGAACTGGCAGTCGGTTGCGGCCTCGAGTTCACCATGGGGGCCCGGATCGTGCCGGCGGGCCTCGGAGGCGACGGGCCGCTGGTCGGCGCGGCGGCCGTCGGGTTGCGCGGCCTCGGCGCCCTCGGGGAGGCGCAATGAACGTGGGTCCGGAGAGCTGCACATGACCGCCCGCCTCACCCTCCGGGTTGCCGTCGCCGTCCTCGTCCGACCGGGACTTTGGCTGACCGCCTTGCGGCAGACCCATCGTCTGGCGCCCCGTGGGTGGTGGCGACGACCGCCCTTCCTGCCCCTTCCGGATCGCGGCTACTCGGCATTTCGACAGGTCACCCAGTACGGCGACGCCGACCACCCCCCGTCGGTCGGCGACATCCTGGTCTGGCTCGAGTGGTGCCGGTCCCTGCCGGCGGCCGTGCGTGCCGGAACCACCGAGGACGATGGAGGGGGCTGCAAGTAGGGTTTCGGCGTGGCCAATTCGCTGATCCTCAATGCCACCTATGAGCCGCTGTCGATCGTGTCGACCCGGCGGGCGGTCGTCCTCGTGCTGGGTGATCGGGCGGAGTTGGTGCACACCACCGGACGGGTCATCCATTCGGAGTTCCTCGAGATCGACGAACCCTCGGTGGTTCGCCTTTCCCGCTACGTGCACGTTCCCCGTCATCGCCGCCGGGGATTCAGCCGTCGAGCCGTCCTGCACCGCGACGAGCACCGCTGCCAGTACTGCGGGTCCCGGGCCGAAAGCGTCGACCATGTCGTGCCGAAGAGTCGGGGCGGCGCCCACGACTGGGAGAACGTGGTTGCTGCCTGCCAGTTCTGCAACACCCGCAAGAGCGACCGGCTCCTTGCCGAGTCGGGGCTGCGGCTCTGCCGTGAGCCCCGGGTGCCTCGGCTCTCGACCTGGTTCGTGATGATGGCCGGGTCCGTGCCCCAGTCCTGGGAGCCCTATCTGGACCTGGTGGCCGGCCAGACGGCGTGAGCAACTGGGAGTGCGAGTGGCCCCTCGGCAGTGTCGCCGAGCGCCACCTGAGAGACCCGGGGTTCGACTCGCGTCGCGTGCTTCTCCACGAGGTCGATCGTCCGACACTCGTGCTCGGCAGTGCGCAGCGGGATGGGCGGTGGGTGCCGGATGAGGGTCGCCTGCAGTCCGCTGGTTGCGATCTGGTCCGGCGCCGCTCCGGTGGTGGTGGTGTCCTCCTGCGACCGGGTCATGTGTTCTGGGCGGATGTCCTCCTGCCGCGTGGTGATGTGCTCTGGGACGACGATGTCGGGCGCTCGGGCCTGTGGCTGGGTGACGTCTGGTCGGCGGTACTCGGAGGCCTCGGCCTCTTCGCCGAGGTGCATCGGGGTCCGCTTGTCAGGGGGGACTGGTCGGAAGTGGTGTGCTTCGCCGGTCTCGGTCCCGGCGAGGTTTCGGTGAACGGCCGCAAGGTGGTCGGCATCAGCCAGCGGCGGAGCCGGCAGGGTGCCCGGTTCCAGTGTGCAGCCCTCCTCGAGTGGCGGCCGCAGGAGATGGTCGACCTGTTCGGCCTGAAGCCGGCGGATCGGGCGAGCGCCGATCTGGGGGAGCGGGCCGTCGGCCTCGCCGACCTGCTGGCGGGGGATGCGCCGAGCCCCGAGGAACTGGCTGCGGCCTTCGTCGCTGCACTTCCCACAGGCCCCTGACCCCTTCTGACCCCGGCTGTCTGACCGAGGATCGACGAAAAAACGCGCCCAGGTGGGGCGAAGGCTTGCGTCTGGGGGGCGAATACCCATAGAGTGGGTTCTAGTGGGGCGAAAGGGGGAATCGATCTCCTCCCTTTCCACCTCGTTGTACGAGCCAGACTATGACCCGAAGAGCCCGGAGAGGAGGGAAGAGCGACATGACCCCCGTCTTCTTCGTCGGAACCTTCGAGCACACGCTGGACGACAAGGGGCGCATCGTCCTTCCCGCCAGGTTCCGCTCCCACTTTGCCGACGGCGCGTATCTCACCTCGGCCAGGGGCCACGTTGTCCTGCGGACGCTGGTGGAGTTCGGGGGGATGGCCGAGCACACAACGGAGAAGGCGCGCGCCGGCGAGGCCGACCCGGCGGTGAAGACTGCCCTGGGTTCGAGGACCGAGTTCGTGTATCCCGATGCTCAGGGCCGCGTCACCCTGTCAGCACGGCTCCAGAGAGACGCCGGTCTCGAGCGAGAGGTCGTGCTCATCGGTGCCCTTGACACGATCCAGATCTATGCGGCGTCGATCTGGCGCGAAGTGGAACAGGTGGGTGCCGACCTCGTCGCCGAGGCGGGCCGCCAGGGCATCGGAATCTGAAGCAGAGGGACGAGGAGGTGACACGGCGCAACTTGACCACGACGGAACGTGAACCGTTTCACCCTTCCGGCGTTGCCGCCCTGACCATGGACACTCCCACTCCCACTCCCGATCCTGATCTCACTCCCACTCCCACTCCCACTCCTGGTCCTGAGGGCGGCTTCTCGCACCTGCCGGTGATGCTCGACGAGATCCTCGCCATCCTCGAGCCCGTCCCGGCCGGCATCCTGCTCGATGCGACCCTCGGTGGGGGAGGTCACGCATCCGCCCTCCTCGAGGCCCGGCCCGACTGCCGACTTCTCGGCATCGACCGTGACATCGACGCCATCGATGCCGCCGGTCAGCGCCTCGAACCCTTCGGCGAGCGGGTCGAACTCGTGCATGCGGCCTTCGGCGACCTCGGACAGGTCCTCGACGACGCGCTCGGGAGTGAGCCACTGGTCGGCTTCCTGTTCGACCTGGGCGTGTCGTCGCCACAGCTCGATCGCCCGGACCGGGGATTCAGCTACCGGGAGTCCGGACCACTCGACATGCGGATGGACCGGCGCCAGGCCATGACCGCAGACGACGTGGTCAACGGCTATGCGGAGTCCGATCTCGCCACGGTGCTCCGGGCCCACGGGGACGAGCGCTACGCGCGGCGGATTGCGGCCGTCCTGGTGGCGGCGCGACCCGTCACCGACACCCGGCACCTCGCCGATCTGGTCCGCGAGGCGATTCCGGCTCCCGCCCGTCGCCGAGGAGGACATCCGGCCAAGCGCACGTTCCAGGCGCTGCGCATCGAGGTCAACGAGGAGCTGGCACAGTTGCCACACGCCCTCGACCTGGCCGTCGAGCACCTGGCGACCGGCGGCAGGGGAGCGGTGCTGGCCTACCACTCCGGCGAAGACCGGATCGTCAAGCAGCGCTTCGACCTGGCGGCGACCGGCGGCTGCGCATGTCCGGCCCGCCTGCCGTGTGGCTGTGGTGCGCTTGCGATCGCCCGCACGCTTGGTCGCGGCGCCCGGCTGCCCACCAAGGTGGAACAGGCCGGCAACCGCCGTGCCGCGAGCGCCCGTCTGCGCGTCCTCGAACGGATCGAACCGGAGAGCCGCTCGTGACCGCGGTCCTGCGGCTTCCCCGCCCGCTGCGTCGTGAGGAGCACATCGTTGTTCCCGCTGCGCGACCCAGGGCGGCGATCGCCACCGACGCCGGTGCGGTCATCGGGCCCCTGGCGATCTTCAGCGTCATTGCCGTCTTCCTGGCCTCCCTGCTGCTGGCGGGGTTCCACAGCGTCCTGGTCGATGGCCAGTTCGAGGTCGACCGGCTTCAGCGCCGACTCGACACCGGTCAGGAGCAGGCGCAGGTGCTCCGTGTGGAGGTGGCCCGTCTCGAGAGCCCGGATCGGATCCTCGAGGTGGCTCAGGGACGCCTGGGCATGGTGCCCCCACCCGAACGCCTCTACCTCGCCACCTTCCTGCCCGGCGACCCGGCGCAGCCGGTCCCGGCCCCGGTCGGGAACCCGTTCGGGATCCTCCACCGATGACCCGGCGTCCGGATCCCGCAGCCACCCGTGGCCGGGGGTCGCGGCGCATCGTCCCCAACCGCACTGCGGCCCGAAGCCTCCGGTGGCGTTGCCTCACGACGGGTCTCGCCTTCGTGCTCATCGCCGGGGCGCTCATCTGGCGACTCGTGTCGCTGCAGATTCTCGAACCCGAGCGCTATCTCGCTCATGGTGAGGCACAGCGCATCCGCAGCATCGACCTTCCGGCAGCACGGGGAGCCATCCTCGATCGCAATGGAGTGGATCTCGCACTCTCGGTCTCACTCCAGACGGTGGTGGCCGATCCACGACTCATCGAGGATCCGATCCGGGCTGCCCGGGCACTCGCACAGATCGTCGATACCGACGTCGAGATCCTCGAGCAGCGCCTGGCCAGCGATCGGTCCTTCGTCTATGTCGATCGGCAGGTCTCGGACGATGTGGCCGAAGCGGCCAAGGACCTCGACCTGAACGGTGTGTTCACCATCAAGGAGCGGGCCAGGGTGCGGCCGGGGGAGAACTTGGCGATCGCCCTCCTCGGGCGCACCGACATCGACGACAACGGGGTCAGCGGACTCGAGTTCGTCTTCGACGAACTGCTCTCCGGAACGCCCGGTGAGTTGATCGTCGAGACGGGGCTGCGCGGCTCCACGATTCCCGGCGGTGAGTACCAGATCGAACCGGCGACCCTCGGCAACGATGTCGTGCTGTCCATCGACCGCTCCCTCCAGTTCGAAGCCGAGCGCCTGCTTCTGGATGGTGTCGAGAGGGCCGGCGGGGAGGCAGGGATCCTCATCGCCATGGATCCCGGAACCGGGGAGATCCTGGCCTCGGCAGCGGTCGTCCGCCAGGATGGCGAGGTCCGACTGTCCACCGAGCACCGGGCCGCCACCTGGAGCTATGAGCCGGGCTCGATCATGAAGCCGCTCACCTTCTCCGCCGTCCTCGACCACGGGCTTGGCGAGCCGACGACGGTGCGTGAGGTGCCGGGCTGGGTCCGTGTCCACGACAGCGATTTCACGGACTCGTTCCCCCACGACGAGGAGCAGTGGGCGATCGCCGACATCCTCCACCGGTCCTCGAACGTCGGCACGATCCTCTGGGCGATCGACCTCGGCGAGGAGCGCCTCTACCAGCGACTGCTCGACTTCGGACTCGGCCAGACCACGGACCTGCAGTTCCCAGGCGAAGCGTCCGGCATCCTCCTCCCGGTCGGCAAGTGGTCGGGGACATCACTGCCGACCATCGCCATCGGCCAGGGGGTGGCCGTGACGCCGCTCCAGATGGTCACCGCATTCTCGACGATCGCCAACGGTGGACTCCGACCTGCACCCTCACTGGTGCTCGGAACGCGGGACACTGCAGGTGTGTTCCAGTCCATCGAACGTTTGCCGGCAGAGCGGGTCATCGGGGCGGAGACGGCCAGAGAGCTCCTCCTCATGCTCGAGCGGGTCGTCGAGTCGGGAACCGGAACGAACGCCCAGGTACCCGGCTACCGGGTGGCGGGCAAGACCGGTACCGCATGGAAGCCCCGCCCCGAAGGCGGCTACGGGGAGGGCAAGGGCAACATCGACTACGTCGCCAGCTTCATCGGGATGCTTCCCGCACAGGATCCCGAGCTCGTGGTCCTCGTGGTGGTCGACGAGCCGGCCATGAGCACCTACTCCGGCGGGCGTGCTGCTGCGCCGATCTTCGCCGAGTTCGCGCAGTTCGCGGTTCGGCAGCGCCGCATACCTTCCGAGGTGGAGCGCATCGGCCTCGATGAGACCGGTCGGGTGATGGCGAGGACGCCTGCCCAGGTGGCGGCCCTGGAAGCGGCGGCTGCGCTCGCCAGGGAGGACGAGGCAGGCGGGTCCGACGAGGTCGCATCCGCATTGGCCGGCGGCTGACATGGACCTGGGTGAGCTCCTTTTGGCGGCGCGCCGTGAGTGGGACGTCGACCTTCCGGAAGTCGGAGCCCGGACCGACGTCTCTGGCATCGCCTTCGACTCACGCAACGTCACCTCGGGCGACCTGTTCTGTTGCCTTCCGGGAACCGTTGCCGACGGGCACGAGCATGCGCACGAGGCAGTGGCTGCCGGAGCCTCGGCCCTGCTCGTCGAACGCCCACTCGACCTGCCCGTCGTCCAGGTCACGGTTCGGCGGGCGCGCCGGGTCATGGCGCTCCTGGCGACGGTCCTCCACGGCCATCCTTCCCGCCGGCTCCGGGTGGTCGGCATCACGGGCACCAACGGCAAGACCAGCGTTGTGCACCTGCTCGCCGACATCCTGCGGTCGAGTGGCCTCAGCGTCGCCGAGTCCGGGACGCTCACGGGAGCCCGGACCACGCCAGAGGCACCCGACCTCCAGGCCCATCTGGCCGAATGGGCCGACGAGGGCGTGGACCTCGTGTGCATGGAGGTCTCGTCCCACGCCCTGGCGCAGCATCGGGTGGACGGTATCGAGTTCGCTGCGGTGGCCCATACGAACCTGACCCGTGACCACCTCGACTACCACGGATCCATGGAGGCCTACGCTGCGGCCAAGCAGCGCCTGCTCCATCCGGAGTTCGCCAGCCGGGCGGTGGTCGTCGTGGACGACGATGCCGGAAAGGAGCGGTCGGCGATCGCCGGCCGGAGCGGCATCGAGGTCTCCGAGGTGTCGACGTCCCTGGCGGCAGCCAGGCTCGACCGCGACTCGTCACGGTTCACCTGGCACGGCGGGCAGGTCGACCTCCCGCTGCCCGGTGGCTTCGCGGTCACGAATGCCCTGGTGGCAGCGGAACTGGCAGGCCTCCTCGGCATGTCGGATGCGAGTGTGCGCTCGGCCCTCTCCGCGGCGGTACCCGTCCCCGGTCGCTTCGAGTCCCTCCCCGAAGCCGACGGCATCCGGGTGGTCATCGACTACGCCCACACGCCCGAGGCGATCGTCTCGGCCCTCGCTGCAGCACGCCAGGTGTCCAACGGCCGGGTCCTGTGCGTGTTCGGGTGCGGCGGTGGGCGGGATCAGGGAAAGCGTCCCGAGATGGGTCGAGCCGCCGTGTCCGGCGCCGATGTCGTCGTCGTGACCTCGGACAATCCGAGGTATGAACCACCTGAGGGGATCATTGGGGACATTCTTTCCGGTATGGACGAGTTCCTCTCCGATGCGACGGCCACCGGCGGGCGCGCCGCCGACGTGATCGTCGAGCCCGATCGCCGCAGCGCCATTGCCGTGGCGATCGACCTGGCGCGTCCAGGGGACCTGGTGCTGGTGGCCGGCAAGGGCCACGAGATGGTGCAGGAGATCGGCGCCGAGCGCCTGCCCTTCGACGACCGCCAGGTCGCCGCAGAACTGCTGGGACTCCCGTCGTGATCCGGCTCCTCATCGCTGCTGCCGTGTCGATGACCTCGTCGCTCATCGGCACTCGGGTCCTCATCCGCTGGCTGTCCCGCTTGCGGATCGGCCAACCCATCCGGGACGACGGACCCGAGGGCCACGCCGTCAAGGCGGGCACCCCGACCATGGGCGGCCTGGCGATCGTCGCCGGAGCCTTCCTCGGCTACGTCGTGAGCGACCTCTACCACGGCATCTACACCCGCACGGGAATCTTCGTGATGCTGGCGATCATCGGCGGCGGGACCGTCGGCCTGATCGACGACTGGATCAAGGTCGTCCGCGAACGGAACCTGGGCCTCAACAAGCGGGCCAAGATGTTCGGCCTCGTCTCCGTGGCGGTCGGGTTCTCCGTCCTGATGCTCCAGTACACGGGGGTCCACACGCAACTGTCGTTCACCCGCCTCTCCGGACCGGGCATCGACCTGGGCAACACGCTCTGGACCTTCTGGGCCGTGCTCCTGATCATCGGATCGTCGAATGCGGTCAACCTCACCGACGGCCTCGACGGCCTGGCGGCCGGCGCAGGCACCCTGTGTTTCGCGGCGTTCACCTTCATCGCCTTCTGGCAGTTCCGCTACCCGGCGGCCTACGAAGTGCCCCACGCACTCGACCTGGCCGTAGTCGCCGTTTCGATGGCAGGCGCCTGTCTCGGCTTCCTGTGGTGGAACGCGGCGCCGGCACAGATCTTCATGGGCGACACCGGGTCACTGGCGATCGGCACCGGCCTCGCTACGCTCGCCCTTGCGACCAACACCCACCTCCTCCTCCCGATCGTGGCGGGCCTGTTCGTCATGGAGACCGTCTCGGTCATCCTCCAGATCGGGTCCTTCCGCCTGTTCGGCGGACGGCGCGTCTTCCGGATGGCACCCGTCCACCACCACTTCGAACTGGGTGGTTGGCCGGAGACCACGGTCATCGTGCGCTTCTGGATCATCTCGGGCCTCTGCACCGCCGTCGGCCTCGGCCTCTTCTACGCCGACTCCATCGCCGCTGGCGTCACGGAGGTCGGCCGGTGAGCCCGGCGGTGCTCGTCCTCGGCATGGGCCTCACGGGGCGTGCCGTGGCAGAGACCCTCCTGCGCCGGGGAGAGGATGTCCGCCTCGTCGACGATCGGCCCGATGAGAAGGTCCTACGGGCCGTGCGAACTTTGGGCCTCGACCTGACGTCTGCTCCGACTGTGGGGGAGTGGGCGGGCCTTCTCGACGGCTGCGACCGGATCGTGGTCAGCCCTGGCGTTCCCGATGGCCATCCGGTGTTCGAGTCCGCCGTGCGGGCGGGCGTGGTGGTGCTCGACGAATCGGACCTGGCCGCCGACTGGGATGCCCGACCCCGCTGCGCGGTGACCGGCACCGATGGCAAGACCACGGTGGTGACGCTGGTGACCGAGATGCTCGAGCGTTCCGGAATCCGGGCACTGGCCGCCGGCAACAACGAAACGCCGCTGGTCGCCGCCATCGACGATGCCGAGGCCGAGGTGTTCGTCGTCGAGGCGTCCTCGTTCCGACTGGGGCACGCACGGTCGGTCCACCTGGGGCCCAGCGCCTGGCTCAACTTCGCCCCCGACCACCTCGATGTGCATGCCGACCTTGCCAGCTACGAGGCCGCCAAGGCCCGGATCTGGGAGTCGATCGACGACCCGGCGGACGCGATCGCCAACCTCTCGGACCCCGTGGTCCGTTCCCACGCACCAGAGGGAGCCACCGGATTCGGCACCGACATCGCCGAGTGCCGTGTCGAGGGGGGCGTCCTGCTGCTGGGCGACGACGCGATCATCACCGTCGACGAGATCTCTCGCCGGATGCCACACGATCTGCTCAACGCCCAGGCCGCCACGGCACTGGCGATCCGGGTCGGCGCCTCGCCCGAGGGGTGTGCCGAGGTCCTCCGGTGTTTCAACGGCCTGCCGCATCGCATGCAGTTCCTCGGCGAGGTGGGTGGCGTCCGCTTCGTCGACGACAGCAAGGCGACGACGCCCCATGCAACCCTGTCGGCGGTGTCGGCGCTGCCGGGCGCCGTGCTCATCGCCGGTGGCCGCAGCAAGGGCCTCGACCTCGCCCCGCTGGGCAGCGCCGCTCCGCGTGCTGTGGTCGCGATCGGCGAGGCCGCCGACGAGGTGGTCGCTGCGTTCAGGGGTCGCTGTCCCGTGTCGACCGCCGATTCGATGGAGTCGGCCGTTGCCCGGGCCAGGCAGGCGGCCGGGGACGGGGGAGTCGTGCTGCTCTCTCCCGGCTGCAGTTCGTTCGACTGGTACTCGTCCTATGCCGAGCGGGGCGACGACTTCGCCAGGGTGGTCCGGGCACTCGAGGTGCTTCGATGAGTCCGGTGGCGATGCGGGGCAGGAGGAGCGAAGGGCAGCCGAAGGGCACCAAGGAGGCCAAGGTGGCCAAAGGCACCAGGGCGACGCAGCGACCTCCCGGGCACCGCTCGTTGCGCTTTCTGGTGCTCCTCGTGGTGGGGTTGCTGTTGTGCCTCCTGGGTGTGGTGATGGTGCTGTCGGCGTCTTCGGTCAACGACCTGCGTGCCCACGGCGATGCCTGGTACCACCTCAAGCGGCAGGTGATCTGGCTGCTCATCGGCCTGGCCGGCCTCATGGTGATGATCAGGATCGACTACCGGAGGCTGCGTCCCCTTGCCGTTCCCGGGCTCTTCGGCTGCATGGCGCTCCTGATGCTCGTGCTCGTCCCCGGCGTCGGCTTGAGTGCCAACGGCTCGACACGTTGGCTGGACCTCGGGGTGGTCAGCCTGCAGCCGTCCGAACTCGCCAAGATGGCCCTGGTCCTGTACTGCGCGGACCTGTTGTCCCGGCGCGAGCGCCCGCTCACCGACAAGAAGCTCACGCTGTACCCCGTCGTCGGCATGGTTGGCCTCATCGGCGTCCTCCTCATGCTCGAGCCGGATCTGGGCACCACGATGATCATGGGCGCCATCGCCGTGGCGATGCTCTTCTTCGCCGGACTGCAGCTTCGACTCCTCGCCCTGCTCGTCGGCGGGGGTGCCCTCGGTGCATTTGGCCTGACCATGAGCGCCGGCTATCGGAGGCAGCGACTCCTCGGCATGCTCGACCCGTGGACGGATCCGCTCAACACCGGGTGGCAGGCCATTCAGTCCGGCGTGGCCATCTCCAACGGAGGCCTGTTCGGTGTCGGGTTGGGAGCGAGTCGTTCGAAGTGGGGTTTCCTGCCCTTCGCACACACCGACTTCATCTACGCGATCATCGCCGAGGAGTTCGGCCTCATCGGTGCCGGCCTGGTGCTGGTGGGCTTCCTCGTGATCGGGCTGGTCGGCCTGTCCACTGCCCTCCACGCCCCCGACCCCTTCGGGCAACTCCTGGCGGCGGGGATCACCACATGGATCATGATCCAGGCCTTCGTCAACATCGGTGCCGTGCTGGGCAGGCTCCCGATCACCGGCGTTCCGCTGCCGTTCGTGTCCTTCGGCGGAACCGCGCTGATCGTCACCCTGGGTGCGTTCGGCATCCTGCTCAACATCGCCCGCCAGACACCGTGAAATCCCGGCCTCGCCGCCGGTGCCGGGTGGTGATCGCGGGTGGTGGTACTGCAGGGCACGTCCTTCCCGGCCTCGCCATCGCCCAGGCCCTCGTCGATCGGGGCGTGGTCGAAGGGTCCGACGACGTCCATTTCGTGGGCAGTCGCCGCGGCATCGAGCGCACGCTGGTGCCGACCGCCGGGTTTCCGCTCACGCTCCTGCCCGGTCGTGGCATCCAGCGTCGCCTTGCCGTCGCCAACGTGGGGGCCATCCTGGGGCTGGGGCTGGCCGGCCTCCGTGCCGTGGCCCTCCTGGTGCGCCACCGACCAGCTGCCGTCGTCGCCCTGGGGGGCTACGCCTCCGTGCCGTGCGGCATCGCCGCCGTACTCCTGAGGATCCCGATGGTCGTCGCCGAACAGAACGCCGTTCCCGGTGCGGCGAACCGACTCCTCGGCCGCTTCGCCAGGGCCTGTGCCGTTCCTGCGGAAGGCACGGGGCTGCCACGGGCGGTCGTGACCGGCAATCCGGTTCGCGCCGAGGTGCGGGAGCGGGCGGCCGGCGCCGGGCGGGAATCCGCCCGCGCCGACCATGGCCTCGACGACCGGCCGTTCGTCGTGGTCTTCGGAGGCTCGTTGGGCGCTCGTCGCATCAACCAGGCCGTCTTCGAAGCGATGCGAGAATGGGACGGTGAGCAGATCGTCGTCCACCATGTGTTGGGCAGCAGGGACTGGAACGACCCCGCATTCGTCCGGCACGCTGCCGCACCGTCCGTGGCGCACCATGTCGTCGAGTACGAACACGATCTTCCCACGGCCCTCGCTGCTGCGGACCTCGTCCTGTGCAGGTCGGGGGCCACGACCGTCGCCGAGTTGGGCGTGATCGGCGTGCCCTCGCTGTTGATGCCGCTTCCGGGGGCACCGGGCGACCACCAGACGGCGAACGCCCGCCTCCTCGCCGACGTGGGCGGGGCCGTCCTCCTGCCCGATGCCGAGATCGACGGTGGGCGTCTTCGCACCGAGTTGTCGCTCCTGCTCGGCGACGCAGGCCGCCGACGGGCGATGGCGCTGGCAGCAGCGGGCGTGGGCATCCCGGATGCCGCCGACCGCGTGGCAGACCTCGTCGAGGAACACGCCCGTGGCTGAGACAGGCGCAGTGTCCGGCGCAGAGCCGGCGATCGACCTCTCCGTGTCCCGCCGGGTGCACGTCGTCGGCATCGGCGGAGCCGGAATGAGTGCGATCGCAGAGGTACTCGCTGCGATGGGCCATGTCGTGACCGGGTCCGACCTGAAGGCCTCCGCCGGCCTGGACCGCCTCGAGGCGCTCGGTGTCCGGGTAACCGTCGGACACGCCGCCTCGAACCTCGGTCGGGCCGAGTTCCTGACACGTTCGACCGCGGTCCCCGACAGGAACCCGGAGTGCCGTGCCGCCGAGGAGGCGGGCATTCCGGTGCTGAGCCGCGCGGATGTCCTCGCCGCCATCTGTGCGCAGCGCAGGACGATCGCCGTGGCGGGCACCCACGGCAAGACCACGACGGCCTCCATGTTGGCCCTGGTGCTCCGTCAGGCCGGCGTCCGCCCCTCGTTCATCATCGGCGGCGACGTGAACGAGATCGGAACCGGTGCTGCGTGGGACAGCGGCGACCTGCTGGTGGCCGAGGCCGACGAGAGCGACGGGACCTTCGTTCGGCTGCCACGCGCTGCCGGCATCGTGACCAACGTCGAGCCCGACCATCTCGACCACCACGGCGGCTATGGGGAGCTCGTGGCCGCCTTCGAGCGCTTCGTCGTGGAGACCGACGGGCCCGTGGTCGTCGGGGTGGATGACCCGGACGGCGCCCGCCTGGCTGCCGACACGGATGCGGTCAGCGTCGGAACGTCCGGTGACGCCGACTGGCGGATCTCCGATGTCGAGGAGGCGTGGGCCGGCGTGCGCTTCGTCATCACGTCCCCGGACGGGGAGCACCTCGGCATCTCCCTGCCGGTTCCCGGCCTGCACAATGCCCGCAACGCCGCATGTGCTGCGGTCATCTCCCGACTCATGGGAATCCCGCCCGAGCCGATCGTCGAGGGCCTGGGGAACTTCGGCGGCGTGGCCCGGCGCTTTGAACACCGGGGCCGTTCCGGTGGCATCGAGTTCGTGGACGACTACGCCCACCTTCCGAGCGAGGTCAGGGCCACGATCGCGGCCGCCTCCAGCGGGTCATGGCGGCGCCTGGTGGCCGTGTTCCAGCCCCATCGCTACAGCCGCATCGAAGCACTCTGGTCGGACTTCGGCGATGCGTTCGATGGAGCCGACCTGATCTACGTCACCGACGTGTATCCGGCTGGCGAGGCACCCCGTCCCGGCGTCACCGGGCAACTCATCGTCGACGCGGTCGTGCGCAGTCGGCCAGGGGTGGACATCCGCTATGTCCCGCGACGTGACGAGCTGATCGAGTTGCTGGCCGCCGACCTGGCAGCCGGAGACCTCTGTCTCACGATGGGCGCCGGCGACCTGACCTCCGTTCCGGACGAGGTCAGGAGCCGAATCGATGCCTGAGGGCTCTTCGGCCGGGCACCTGGAGGCTCTTGCCGGGCGACTCGACAACCTGCTCCTCCGCAGGGGGTGCCGACGGGACGTTCCGCTGGGCCCGCTGACCACCTACCGGGTCGGAGGAGCGGCCTCGCTGTTCGTCCACCCACAAGACCGCCACGAGCTCGCAGGTGTCGCCGCGGTGTCCTCCGACTTCGAGGTACCCGTGATCGTGGTCGGGCGAGGGTCGAACCTGCTGGTCGCCGATCGGGGGTTCGTCGGGCTGGCCGTCCAACTCGGCGACGGGTTCGACGGGGTGCAGGTCGAGGGAGCAGGCGATGATGGGGCCACCGTCACTGCCGGGGCCGGAGCCGGCCTGCCGGTCGTCGCCCGACTGACCGTCCAGTCCGGCCTGTCGGGTTTCGAGTGGGCGGTCGGCGTTCCGGGGTCGATAGGTGGTGCCATCCGGATGAACGCCGGAGGTCATGGATCCGACATGGCTGCGGTCGTCGCATGGGCCGACGTCGTCGATCTGCACGACGGCACCTCGAGGCGGATCGGAGCCGACGACCTCGGGTTCGGCTACCGGCGTTCGGCGATCACGGCGACGCTGGTCGTGGTTCGTGCCGGCCTGCGCCTCGAGGCCGGTGACGTCGCTGACGGACAGGCACTGCTGGCGGAGATCGTCCGATGGCGTCGGGAGAACCAGCCGGGAGGCGCCAACGCCGGATCGGTGTTCACCAATCCGCCCGGCGACTCTGCGGGCCGCCTCATCGACCTCGCCGGGGCGAAGGGCCTCCGCATCGGTTCCGCAGAGGTGTCCTCGAAGCACGCCAACTTCATCCAGGCCGACGCCGGTGGCAGCGCTGACGATGTCCTGCAACTCATGGAGGAGGTTCGGCGGCGCGTGGCAGAGGCGCACGGTGTCGTTCTGCAGCCCGAAACGATCCTGCTGGGTTTCGAAGCCGTGGATCGATGAGCGATGTCGATGGTGGTCCGGACCGGGGTTTCCTGCGGCGCTTCTGGTGGTTGTGGGTGCCGGTCGGGCTGCTGGTCCTGGGCGCATCGGGATATGCGGCCACCCGCTCCTCGCTGCTCGACGTTGACCACATCACGGTCGAAGGGGCCGGCATCCGGGTCACGGAGCGGACGGTCATCGATGCGGCGGCCATCGACCTGGGTCAGCCTCTACTCGACGTTGACCTGGATGCGGTCGACGGTCGCCTGACGGCATTGCCGTGGGTGGCCGACGCGACGGTGCGACGGGAATGGTCCGGAACCATCCACCTGCGGATCCTCGAGCGATCGCCTGTGGCGGTGGCCGTGGACCCGGCTGGAGAGCAGGTCCTGCTCGATGCGGTGGGAGCGGTGCTGGAGTCGGTCGTGCCGGGGACGGTGGCAGATCCGACGCTGCCCCACATCCGCGTTGATGCCTTCGGGCCGCCGGGGAGTCGGGTCATGGGCATCGGACCGTTGCTCCGGGCCGCCGAGGCGGTGCCGCCGGACCTGGGTGCATGGATCGTCGCCCTGGCGCCGACGGGGGATGGCGTTCGGGCCGAACTGATCGGCGGAGCAGTGGCCGACTTCGGATTCAGCGACGACTACCGGGATCAGGCCCGGGCCCTCGCCACGGTACTCACCCGGGTAACGCTGACCTGTCTGCGAGAGGTCGACGTCTCGATTCCCGACAATCCGGTCGTCCGACGCGGTAGTTGCTGATCGTCCACGGCGAGCAGGAGAGCGGCGGATCTCGACGAGTTTCAGTGAGGGGTTGACGTTGACCGACTACTCCGCGTAGTCTCTTGACCACAACTAGAGGTTGAGTGTCTGAACACTGACCCTCCACTTGAAGGTGGGGGTTGCTGATCGGAACCACTTGACCCGGGGAACAGGCTGACTCGGTGAGCGGGTCGGCACCTAGCATCAGGAGAAGCGAACCATGTCGAACCCCCAGAACTACCTAGCGGTGATCAAGGTGATCGGTGTCGGCGGCGGCGGAGTGAACGCCGTCAACCGGATGATCGAATCGGGTCTGCGGGGCGTCGAGTTCGTCGCCGTGAACACCGATGCCCAGGCGCTGCTCATGAGCGATGCCGACGTGAAGTTGGACATCGGTCGCGATCTCACCCGGGGCCTCGGCGCCGGGAGCGATCCCGATGTCGGTCGTCAGGCAGCCGAGGAACACCGCGACGAGATCGAACAGGTGATCGAGGGTGCCGACATGGTCTTCGTGACCGCCGGCGAGGGTGGCGGTACCGGTACCGGCGCCGCTCCGGTCATCGCCGAGTTGGCCAAGTCGCTCGGTGCGCTGACCATCGCCGTGGTGACCCGCCCGTTCGGGTTCGAGGGTCGCCGACGCGCCGTGCAGGCCGAGAACGGCATCGTGAACCTCAAGGAGAAGGTCGACGCCCAGATCGTCATCCCCAATGACCGCCTCCTGACCGTGTCCAATGAGAAGACGGCCCTGCAGAGCGCCTTCGAGATGGCGGACGAGGTACTCCTCCAGGGCGTGCAGGGCATCACCAACCTGATCACCACGCCGGGGCTCATCAACACCGACTTCGCCGACGTGAAGATGATCCTCAAGGACGCCGGCTCTGCCCTGATGGGCGTGGGTCAGGCGACCGGTGAGAGCCGGGCGCTCAACGCCGCCCGCAACGCCATTTCGAGCCCGCTGCTCGAAGCCTCCATCGAAGGTGCACGCGGCATCCTGCTCAACATCTCGGGTCCGAGCGACCTGGGCCTGTTCGAGGTCAACGAGGCCGCAGAGGTCATCCACGGCGTTGCTCACCCCGATGCCAACATCATCTTCGGCACCGTCGTGGACGATGAGATGGAGAACGACGTCCGGGTCACGGTCATCGCCGCAGGGTTCGACCGCTGGGACGGCGACCGTCCGGCATCGCGCTCCCACACCGCTGCCTCGAGCTCCAACGACGGGCCCCGCGCCCCCGACAGCGACCCCTTCGCCGTCGGCGACGATGACGAGCTCGACGTTCCGAGCTTCCTGAAGTAGGGACCCCCCGCGCCAGGCGGCGCCGGCGAACCAACCGGTCCGACGATGGCCCGGATCCTGGTCAGCCGACGCCGGCCGTCGGGGCGGATGCTTCAGGTGCTTGCCACCGAGGTGAGCGACGGCAACCTCGCCATCGACGAGCCGACCGGTGTCCTGTCCCAGCGCCGCGGGGCGTTGCGGCCAGGACCGTGGACGTGGCTCAGCCAGGTCCACGGCGACCGGGTGGTTCAGGTCGATGGACCGGGCGACGGAGCAGGCACGGAGGCGGACGCCGCGGTCACCGCGCGGTCTGACGCCGTGCTGAGCATCCAGGTGGCCGACTGTGCTCCAGTGGTGCTCACCGCTCCCGAGGGACTCGCCGTGGCCCACGTCGGTTGGCGAGGGCTTCGGGCCGGTGTCCTCGAACGGACCTCTGCCCTCCTGGCGCAGGTGGCACCCGGCCCCCAGACGGCGGTCGTGGGTCCGTGCATCAGGGCCTGCTGCTACGAGTTCGGCGACTCGGACCTCGATGCCCTCTGTGGGCAGTTCGGCGACGAGGTGCGGGGATGCACCGACGATGGCCGACCGGCGCTCGACCTGCCGGCCGCAGTGCGTATCGCCCTCGAGCGCTGCGAGGTGTCCGAGATCGAGTTCGACGGAGCCTGCACGGGCTGTGACGAGCGCTACTGGTCGCACCGGACTGGAGGGTCGCCAGAACGACAGGCACTCGTGGCGTGGATCGAGGGCCCATGAGCGGCGTGTTCGACACAAACGCCGCAACGGAGCGCATCGCCGCACTGGTAGCCGACCTGGCCGAGCGCAGCGCAGGCCGCACCCACCTGCTTCCCGTGACCAAGGGGTTTCCCGTCGCCGCGATCGAGTCGGCCCGACAGGCAGGCCTGCGCCAGGTCGGGGAGAACTACGCCCAGGAGATCCTCGCCAAGTATGAGGACCCCGTGGGTGGGGGCGTCGGCGACATGGCGTGGCACCTGATCGGCCGGCTCCAACGCAACAAGGTCCGGAGACTCGCGGATGTGATCGCCCTCTGGCAGACGATCGACCGGGTTGAGCTCCTCGACGAGGTTGCCAAGCGGAGCCCGGCGGCGAGTGTCCTGATCCAGGTCGACGCCGTCGGCCTGCCCGGTCGGGGGGGCTGCCCTCCTGGCGATGTGGAGGGACTGGTCACACATGGCGTGTCGCTGGGGCTCGATGTCCGAGGGCTGATGACCGTCGGCGCACCCGATGATCGCGCCGCCACCCGACGGGTGTTCCGCACGGTCGCCGACCTGGCCGAGCGCCTTGGCCTCCCTGAGGTGTCGATGGGGATGACCGATGACCTCGACGTTGCCGTTGACTGTGGCTCCACCCTGGTGCGCGTGGGACGTGCTCTGTTCGGAGAACGTCCCGGCACCTGATGGCCGTCGGGTACCCCGGAACGCGACCTCCCGGACATGCACACATGCGGAGCCGCGGGACCGGTACGCTCCGCGGGATGCTGAAGAAGATGATGCTGTATCTCGGCCTCGGCCCCGACGAGGCGTACGAGGAGTTCGACCCTGGCGATCCGGAGCCGCGTGGCCCGCTCTCCTCGAGCGAGTTCGTCGAGGCCCGATCCGTCGCCGATGTCACAGGCCGTTCGTTGTGGTCGGTCGGCGAGACCTCGAAGACAGTGCGGACGATCGCTCCGGTGCCGACGGGAACTGTCAAGCGGATTCCACCACCCGTGGCCTCACGGCCCCACACGGTCGCACCGACCTCCTTCGAAGACGTTCAGGAGATGGCCGACCGCTTCGTCTCCGAGCAGCCGGTGATCGTCAACCTGCAGGGTGTCGAGAGCGAGTTGTCGCGCCGCATCATCGACTTCGCCAGCGGCGTCTGTTACGGAGTGGGCGGCGAGATGGAGAAGGTCGCGAATCAGGTGTACCTGCTCACCCCCACCAACGTCGAGGTCTCGGTTGCGGACCGCCGTCTCCTCGAGGATCCCGACGACGTCGACTGATCCGGCGAGACAGAAAGACCTGTTGTGATCCTGGAAGTGGCCTGCATCGCCCTGACCCTGTATTGGTGGATCCTGCTCCTGCGCGTCGTGTCGAGTTGGTTCCCGATCTCCCCGAGGGGCACTGCGGCATCGCTCGTCGGCTTTCTCCTGCTCGTCACCGACCCCGTGCTGGTCCCCCTCCGTCGGATACTGCCACCCGTTCGGATGGGGAGCGTCGCCTTCGATCTCTCGCCGCTCGTCGCCTTCTTCGGCGTGATGTTCCTTCAGCGCATCCTCTGCTTCTGACCGCCTGCGTTCCGGGTGCCCCACTGGCGGATTGCCCCGGCGGTACGCTCCCGCCATGGACGGCAGCGACATCCTCCACGAACTCGAAGGCACGGAGTTCTCTCAGAAGTTGCGCGGCTACGACCCGGCCCAGGTCGATGCACTGATCGACCGCGCCACCCGTGAGATCGTCGATCTGCGTGCTGAGCGTCGGGCGGCCCTCGATCGGGCGGAAATGGCCGAGAAGCGCATCGATCAGGAGTTGGATGCGACCCAGCGGGCACGAGCGACTGCCGAGGCCGAGATCGCGACCGCCGAGGCCGAGGGCCGGCGCACCGTGGCCGAAGCCGAATCCGAGGCGGCCACGCTGCGAGCTGCAGCGGAGACCGAAGTCCGGGCAGCCATCGAGAAGGCACGGCAGCGCATGATCGACGAGACGACCTCGCTGGAGGTGACACGCGATGCCGTGCGCGACGACATCAGCATCATGGAACGCCACATCGACGCCCACCGCGAGCGGCTGCTGGGATCGCTGAGCGACCTGCGCAAGTTGGTCGAGGCGGTTCCCGCCCGCCCCCTCGCCGAGAAGCGCCCCCCCGGTGTGGCGCGACGCCCGCCGGAGTCGGCACCCCAGTCGGTGCCCACGCCTGTCGAGACGGGGCCGGAGAGGTCGGAGGCGCCCGGGAAGCAGGAGCCACCGAAGACTGCGCCGGAGCCGGCACGGGAGCCGACGCCCAAGGGTCGTCCCGAAGACCTGCCGACCTTGGCCGTACCCGGCGGAGGCCTCCTCGACGAGCTGCGCCAGTCGGTCGGGAGCGAGGGCGCTGCGATGGACGCCTTCTTCACCGACGACGACTGATTCTTCACCGAAGAGAACTGATTCGCCGAGACCTGGTTGGTCGAGCCTGGATTGCCGAGGCCTGATTTGTTGAGCCAGGTTCGCCCGGGAGTGCCTCACCGACGGGGACTGACCGGCCATGTGCAGGCAGGCCGATCCGACGGATCAGCCGAAGCGTCACGGCCCCCGCTACGCTGCGTCCGCTCGGAGCACGGGTGAGCCGGTGAACCGGTCCCGCAGAGGACTTCGAGGCGGGTAGACGACCAGGAGACGGCCATGGCCACGAAGAAGACGAGCACGGCGGCGAAGAAGGCCCTGGCCAAGAAGGCGCCTGCGAAGAAGGCCCCGGCCAAGAAGGCGCCTGCGAAGAAGGCCCCGGCCAAGAAGAGCGCCCCAGTCAAGAAGGCCCCGGCCAAGAAGAGCACGCCGGCCAAGAAGAGCACGCCGGCCAAGAAGAGCACGCCGGCCAAGAAGAGCACGCCGGCGAAGAAGAGCGCCCCAGTCAAGAAGGCCAGCGCGCCGGCCAAGAAGAGCGCCCCAGTCAAGAAGGCCAGCGCGCCGGCGAAGAAGAGCGCCCCAGTCAAGAAGGCCAGCGCGCCGGCGAAGAAAGTCCCGGCCAAGAAATTCCCGGCCAAGAAAGTCCCGGCCAAGAAAGTCCCGAAATCTCCGTTCGGGAAGACCTTCCTCGGCGAGCAGACGAAGCGCCTCGACGAGGACCGGATTCGCTACATCCGAACGGCCACCACCCTCGAGGCCGAGGCCGATTCGTTGCTCGACGGCCGCGAGCCCGGCGATGTCCAGTTCGACGAAGAATCCGGAGAAGGGGACACCTTCGCCGTGGCCCGCGACCTCGACCTGGCGCTCAGTGCCCAGGCCCGTGACGCCGTCGATCTGATCGATGCCGCCCTGGAGCGGATTCGCGAGGGTGTCTACGGCGTGTGTGTCCTGTCGGGCAAGAACATTCCGAAGGAGCGCCTCAAGGCGATCCCCTGGGCGGCCGAGCGGGTCGAGTACAAGGCCGGCGGGCTCGGTCGACGTTGAGTCCAGGCGTGGCTCCATGGAGGGGCGCGCTGCTGGCCGGGACCTCGGTCCTGCTGCTGGACCAGCTCACCAAGTGGTGGGCGGTCGCGAACCTCGACTCGGGTCGCATGATCGACCTGGTCTGGACGCTCCGTCTGCGCACGGTGTTCAACACGGGTGCGGCGTTCAGCCAGGGTGAAGGGCTCGGCCCGATCTTCGCCGTGCTCATCCTCGCCGTGGTGGCCCTGCTCGTGCGCCTCGGGGCGAAGGCGGACGATCCCGGGGCTCGGATCTGCGTGGGCGTGATCATCGGCGGGGCATTCGGCAATCTGGCCGATCGGGCGTTTCGGGCCGGGGACGGCTTCTTCGGGGGCGCCGTCGTCGACTTCATCGATTTCCAGTGGTGGCCGGTGTTCAACGTCGCCGACTCGGCGATCGTCGTCGGTGGCGGGCTGATCGTCGGACGCGGCATGCGTGCCGAGGCGTCCCGATGATCGAGCTGCACGAGTCGATTCCCGCGGCTCTCGACGGCGAGCGGCTCGACCGGGTGGTCAGCTTCCTCACCGGGATCAGCCGGAGTCGCGCCTCGGCGGCGATCGATGGTGGGCTGGTGCTGCTGGACGCGGAGCCCGTGCTGATCCGATCCCGTCGGGTGCAGGTGGGCGAGGAGTTGACGGTCCGGTACCTCGAACAGGAGGAGGAACGGCAACTGCGGCCGGACCCCGACATCGAGTTCACCGTGGTCCACGAGGATGCCGAGGTACTCGTCGTGGACAAGCCGGCGGGCCTGATCGTCCATCCCGGGGCCGGCGACGATGAAGGCACGCTCGCCCACGGTCTCCTGGCCCGATATCCGGACGTGGCGTCCGTGGGCTCCGCACTGCGTCCCGGGATCGTCCACCGCCTCGATCGCGGAACCTCCGGCCTGCTGATGGTCGCCCGTACCGACGCAGCACACGCCTTTCTCGTTCGCCAGTTGGCGGACCGACTGGTCGAGCGTCGCTACCTGGCACTCGTCCACGGCATGGTCAAGGCCGACGAGGGCCGCATCGAAGCACCGATCGGTCGCTCACCACGCGACCGCACCAAGATGGCGGTCGTGGTCGGAGGGCGGGAGGCATGCACCGCCTACGAGGTCCGACGGCGCTGGGAACGCCCCGCCACCACGTTGCTCCGTTGCCGCCTGGAGACGGGCCGCACGCACCAGATCAGGGTCCACCTCACGGCCATCGGGCATCCGGTGGTCGGTGACGCCGCCTACGACTCGTCACGCGATCACCATGGCCTGGGCCGGCCGTTCCTGCATGCCGCCCACCTCGGCTTCGTGCACCCATCGACCGGCTCGTCGATGTCCTTCGACTCGGAACTGCCGAATGACCTCTTGGCAGTTCTCGACGGTCTGGCGGACGAATCGAGCTGAGTGCGAGGGTGCTCGGGCCTCAGGCTTCGGGCCAGTTCTTCTGGCCGTTGGCCATGTCGGCGATGTCCTCGAGGGTGAACGAGTCGAGGTAACGGCGTATGTGGGAACCGGCGCTGGCCCAGATGGAGAGCAGCACACACTGCCCCTCGTGGTCGCAGGCGCCGCCGGTGTGCGGCTCGTTGAAGTCGCCGGCCACGATCGGTCCGTCGACGGCCGACACGATCTGCGAGAGCAGGATCGTCCCCGGTTCGCGGGCCAGCACGTAGCCGCCGCCGACACCGCGCTTGGAGCGCACCAGCCCTGCCCCCTTGAGGGCCAACAGGATCTGTTCGAGGTAGGGCTGGGGAAGTCCTGTCTGGTCTGCGATATCGCGCACAGAACGGGGCGTCTGCCCGTCGCCATGGAGTGCGAGGGAGAGCAGCGCCCGGCTCGCATAGTCACCACGGGTCGAGACCTTCACGGCATCCGATCCTAGACGGCCGTTTCGGCACTACGTTCGAGTGGCAATGAGCGACCTCGAACACCCGAACCTGGAGCCCCTGCTGCCCGACTACGGCGACGCCTGCGTGACCGGTCTCGTCCCTGCCCTGCTCGAGGGATCGTTGGAACCCGACTGGCTCTCCCACGACCTGTTGGCCGCCCGTCGCGTCGTGCTCCTCGTGCTCGACGGGTTGGGCTGGAACCAGCTGCAGCAACGCCGCGACGTGGCGCCGGTGCTCGCAGCGCTGGAAGGTCGATCGATCACCACCGTTGCCCCGAGCACCACGGCGGCCGCCCTCACATCCATCTCGACAGGGTGTCCCCCCGGCGAACACGGTGTGGTCGGCTACCGGATCGCCGTGGACGGGGCGGTCCTCAACGCCCTCCGCTGGTCGACCGGTGATGGGGATGCCCGCCGACGCATCGACCCCAGGTCCTTCCAACCCTGTCCCGTCTTCGGTGGCCAGTTTCCGCCGGTCGTCACCAAAGCCGAGTTCGCAGAATCCGGCTTCACGCAGGCGCACCTGTCCGACACCCGGTTCGTCGGCTTCTCGAGTCGAGGGGAGCTCGTGGATCGGACCGTCGACCTCCTGGCTGCCGGCGAGCCGTTCGTCTACGCCTACTGGGATGGCATCGACCGGATCGCCCACGAGTACGGCCTGGGGGAGCGCTACGAGCAGGAACTGGCCGACTGCGATGTGATGGTCGCCCAGATCATCGACCGGGTTCCACCGGGGACCGCCGTGGTCGTCACCGCCGACCACGGACAGGTACACGTGGGGGATCGCATCCTCGACCTGCCCGCCGAGCTGACCACGTGCATCGAGCGGCAGAGCGGCGAGGCCCGTTTCCGGTGGCTCCATGCCCGTCCGGGGGCAGCGGTCGAACTCCACGCTGCGGCCGTCGAGGCGTTCGGCGACCTGGCCTGGATCCGGACCCTGGACGACATCGAGTCCGAGTGCTGGCTGGGACCCCGACTCGGGATGGCGGCCCGCTCCCGACTCGGCGACGTGGCCCTCGTGGCCAGGGAGCGAGTGGCCTTCCGGGATCCCGCCGAGGTGATGTCGATCACGCTCATCGGGCGCCATGGATCGGTCACGCCGGACGAGATGCTCGTGCCGGCGGTCGGCATCGTGGCGTGACGGATCGGCGGCGAACGGGCTCCGAGGGAGTGACTACGCGCGTCCTCCCGTCGGCGTAGAGTCGGCACGATGGAGGCGACGAGCGGAACCGGGGACACGAAAGCCGACGGGGACCAGCCCGAGGTGCTCACCGTCGACGGCCCGGAACCCCTCGACGACGACCCGGTCGACGAGACGATCGAGCAGCCGGCCAAGGTGATGCGGGTCGGGACGATGATGAAGCAACTGCTCGAGGAGGTCCGTGCCGCCAGCCTCGACGAGGCCAGCCGCGACCGCCTCAAGGCGATCTACGAGACATCGGTCTCCGAACTCGGTTCGGCCCTCTCCGACGACCTCCGTGGCGAACTGCGACGGCTCGCCCTGCCGTTCAACGAGGACGGGGCGCCGAGTGCCGACGAACTCCGCGTCGCACACGCACAGTTGGTCGGGTGGCTGGAAGGGCTCGTCCAGGGCATCCAGGCGACACTGTTCGCACAGCAGATGGCCGCACAACAGCAACTGGCCGGCATGCGCCGAGCCGAGCTGGGCCCCGGCCAGGCGCCGACCGGCGACGATCCCCGACCCGGCGCCTACCTCTGAGCCCTAGGACCCTCGAAATCTCTGAACCCTCGAAACCCTCGAAACCCCTGAACCCTCGAAACCTCTGAACCCTCGAACCCTCGAACCCCTGAGCCAGACAACCAGCGACCCGTGACCGACTCCTTCAGCCACCTCCACGTCCACACCGAATACTCCCTGTTGGACGGGGCGGCGCGAATCGACGACATCGTGGCGGCGGCGGTCGCCGACGGCCAGCCGGCGATCGGCATCACCGACCACGGCAACATGTACGGGATCGTCGAGTTCTATCGGGCGTGCAGGGAGCAGGGGATCAAGCCGGTGCTGGGCACCGAGGCCTACATGGCCCACGAGTCGCGCAGCGAGCGGCCCGCACGGCGGGGGCGGCTCGACGATTCGGGCGGTGAGACCGATGGCGGACGCAAACTCTATTACCACCTGACCCTCCTGGCCGAGAACGGCACCGGCTATCAGAACCTGATCCAGGTGGCCAGCCGGGCATTCCTCGAGGGCTACTACTACAAGCCCCGGGTCGACTGGGAGGTGCTCGCCGACCACAGCGAGGGCCTCATCGCCACCACCGGCTGTCTCGGCGGACAGGTGCTCCAGGCGCTGCTGCGCGACGACTACGCCGGTGCCCGGGATCGCGCCGGGCGACTCCAGGACATCTTCGGCAGGGACAACCTGTTCGTCGAGATCCAGGACCACGGCATCCCTGAACAGCAGCGCACCAACCCCCAACTCATCCGCATCGCCGAGGAACTGGGCGCTCCGCTGCTGGCTACGAACGACAGCCATTACACGTGCGAAGGCGACGCCGTGGCCCACGACGCACTCCTGTGCGTGCAGACCGGATCACTCATGAGCGACGAGAAGAGGTTTCGGTTCCACGGAACCCAGCACTACGTCAAGTCGGCCGGCGAGATGCGCGACCTCTTCCGCGACGTTCCCTCGGCCTGTGACAACACGCTGTGGATCGCCGAACGATGTGACGTCGAGATCGAGTTCGGCAGCCCGCAGCTTCCCGACTTCCCGCTGCCCGAGGGCTTCACGGACGATGACGGCTACCTCGAGCACCTGGCGTTCGAAGGGGCCAGGAAGCGTTGGGGCGACACGCTGCCCGACACCGTCGTCGAGCGGCTGGCCTACGAGTTGAAGATCATCGGTGACATGGGCTTCTCCTCGTACTTCCTCATCACCTGGGACCTCATCCGCTACGCACGGGAACGGAGGATCCGGGTCGGCCCGGGGCGGGGAAGCGCGGCGGGATGCGCCGTGGCCTACGCCCTCCAGATCACCGACCTGGATCCGATCAAGTACGACCTGCTGTTCGAGCGCTTCCTGAACCCGAGCCGGATCGACATGCCGGACATCGACATGGACTTCGACTCCCGCTACCGGGACGAGATGATCCGCTATGCCGCCGAGCGCTACGGCCGGGATCACGTGGCGCAGATCGTCACGTTCTCGCAGATCAAGGCGCGGGCCGCCGTTCGGGACGCCGCCCGGGTGCTCGGGTACCCGTACGGGATGGGCGACCGCGTCGCCAAGGCCATGCCGCCGCTCATCATGGGCCGTGACACCCCGCTGGCCGCCTGCCTCGAGGAGACCGAGAAGCACCGCGACGGCTACAAGATGGCGACGGAATTTCGCAAGATGTACGAGATCGACACGGACGTCCGCAAGATCGTCGACGTCGCCAGGGGACTCGAGGGACTGCGCCGCCAGGATGGGATCCATGCAGCAGCGGTGGTGATCACCAAGGAGCCGCTGACCCGCTACCTGCCCATCCAGCGCAAGCCCGAGTCCGGTCAGGATCCGGCCGAAGCGCCGGTGGTCACGCAGTACGACATGCATGCGGTCGAGGATCTCGGTCTGCTCAAGATGGACTTCCTCGGGCTCCGGAACCTCGATGTCATCACCGACACCCTGGTCCTGATCCAGGCGACCCGGGGGGAGGTCGTCGACATCGACAATCTGCCGCTCGACGACCGGGCCACCTTCGAGCTGCTCACGCGAGGCGACACGATCGGCGTGTTCCAGCTCGAGTCGGGACCGATGCGTTCGCTCATGCGTTCGCTGGCTCCGACCTGCTTCGAAGACGTGGCGGCGCTCGTCGCCCTGTACCGGCCGGGCCCGATGGCCGCCAACATGCACAACGACTATGCCGACCGGAAGAATGGTCGGCAGGCGGTCCAGTACATCCACCCCGATGCCGAAGAGCTCCTGTTCGACACCTACGGGCTGATGATCTACCAGGAGTCGGTCATGCGGATGGCGCAGAAGTTCGCCGGCTACTCCCTGGCCGATGCCGACAACCTGCGCAAGGCCTGCGGCAAAAAAATCCGCGAGCTCATGCAGAAAGAACGCGAGGGCTTCATCTCAGGTTGCGAGGCGACCGGCTATGGCGGTGCGCTGGGCGAAGAACTCTTCGACATCATCGAACAGTTCGCCGACTACGCCTTCAACAAGAGCCATTCGTACGGCTACGGCCTCATCGCCTACCAGATCGCATTCCTGAAGGCGAACTACCCCGTCGAGTACATGGCGGCCCTGCTCACGAGCGTGAAGTCGAACCTCGACAAGGCGGCCACCTACCTCAACGAGTGTCGGATCATGGGAATCGACGTCGGCGTACCCGACATCAACACCGCGCACAGTGACTTCCACGCCATCCATGGCGTCGACGACGCCGACGGAAAGTGCGCCGGGAGTCGGATCGTGTTCGGACTCTCGGCGGTGCGCAACGTGGGGGAGGGGCTCGTCGAACTCCTGCTGGCCGAACGCTCAGCCAATGGCCCGTTCGCCGACTTCTACGACTTCGTCGAGCGTTGCGACACCACGGTGCTCAACAAGCGGACGGTGGAGTCGCTCATCAAGGCGGGCGCATTCGACGCACTCGGCCATCCCCGACAGGGACTGCTGCTCGCCCACGAGCAGGTGATCGACCACACCCTCGCCCGCCGTCGCGAACACGACATGGGGGTCATGTCCCTGTTCGGCGAGGACGAGTCCGACCCCCTGTTCGACGAACGGACCACGATCAGCGATGTCGAGTTCGACAAGACCGTGCGTCTGGCCTTCGAGAAGGAGATGCTCGGCCTCTACGTGTCCGACCACCCGCTGATGGGCTTCGAGGTGGCCCTCCGGCGGCGCTGTGACCTCGGCATCGCCGAGCTGGCCGAGGTCGATGACGGCATGCAGCACACCGTCGGTGGCGTCGTCACCAACCTCCAGAAGAAGTGGACGAAGAAGGGCGAACTGATGGCGGTGTTCGACCTCGAGGACCTCAGCGGCGTCGTCGAGGTCATGGTGTTCCCCCGCACGATGACCGAACACGGCCACAAGCTCGAGGAGGACGCCATCGTCCTGGTCCGCGGGCGTCTGGACGGCCGCCGCGAGGACGTCCCGAAGGTCATCTGCCATGAGGTCGAGGTCATCGTGATGGGCGACCTGCCCTCGACGCGTCCGGTGAGGGTGCGGCTTCCCATCGAGCGGGTGAGCGAGTCGACGGTCAACGAGCTCAAGGCGTTGTTGTCGGCGCACCCGGGTGACGCCGAGGTCTACCTCCACCTGGGGGATCGACAGGTGCTCCGGCTGCCAGCCGACTATTGCGTGGACCCCATGAGCGGGGTCGTCGCCGAGTTGCGCGTCCTGTTGGGTGCCGAGGCGGTGCTGAGCGGCTGAGACCCGGGACCCTTCCCTCGGACCCGGCGCCTGCACTGTGGGCCCGGGTTGGGATCGACTCTCCGGGACGGCAGGCTGTAGGGGCGTGCGCGGCAGTCGCCACGACCGGCGAATTGTCCCGCCAAGCGGCCACGTCGGTGAATCGTCCGAAAACGAAGGGCCGAAATCGATGGCGATCGAGATCGAGACGAAGGATTGTTCGATGCTCGGCGACGCCGAGATCGAGGAGATGGCAGACCTCTGCGGCGATGGGCCGAACCCCCTGGGCATCGGCCTGCTGTCGAAGCAGAGCGAGGACTGGGTCCTGGCCACCACCGCACGCGACGGCGGTCGCCTCAAGGGCTATACGTTCTCGACGCTCGAACGCATCGGCGGCACGCCGAGCGTGATCGTCGGACTTGCGTCCGTGCGTCGGACCAGCAAGCGCGACACTGTTCTGCGGGCGCTCGTGAACGAGCTCCTTCGACGGGCGGTACTCGCCTTTCCCGACGAAGACGTCGTCATCGGTACGCGCTTCAACGATCCGGCCGGCTTCGAGGCCTACCGTTCCCTCGATGACGTGAACCCCCGTCCCGGCCATCGTGCCTCGGGCGAGCAACGTGCCTGGGGTCGACGATTCGTGAAGCGCTTCGGCCTCTCCTCCCTGAGCTACGACGAGCACGCCTTCCGCTCGAAGGGAAACGGCGACCAGGCCTGCGTCTTCGACCACTGCAGCCTCAAGCCCGACCTCATCGACGCCGAGGTGGCCGATCTGTTCGATGGCCTCGACGCCGAACGGGGCGATGTCCTGATCGCCTGCGGATGGGCACTCGCAGAGGACCTCGAGAAGCTCCTCTGAGCAGCCCGCCACCCGATCAGGCCCCGGCAGGGAGCCGACGATCGGTGGAGCCCGCTCGCTTGAACGTCCGCGAGGCGCTCGAGAACCGGCGGGCGTGCCGGTCCTTCCTCGGAAGCCCGCTGCCCCCGGGCCTTCTCGACGACTTCGTGGACCGTGCCCGGCGGACCCCTTCGGCCGGCAACGCGCAAGGTGTGGAGTTCCTCGTGCTGGAGGGCTCCGAACAGACAGCGGCCTACTGGGAGGTCACCCTTCCGGAACGGAACCGCGACGTGTTTCCCTGGCCGGGCCTCCTGCTGGCGCCTGCCCTCGTGGTGATCTATGCCGACGCCGATCGGTACCTCGAGCGTTATTCGGAGCCCGACAAGTCCGCTGCCGGGCTTGGCGGGTCCGACGAGGACTGGCCCATTCCGTACTGGTTCATCGATGCGGCCTTCGCCGCCCTGGCGCTTCAACTGCTGGTCGTCGGCGAGGACCTCGGCTGTTGCTTCTTCGGCCTCTTCGGCCGCGAACGGGCCGTCGCCGACAGGTTCGGGGCACCCGAACGCCAGCGTGCGATCGGTGCCGTCGCGATCGGCTATCCGGCACCCGAGGACCAGCGCGCCTCCGCATCGGCGGGCCGGGGTCGACGAGACCTCGACGAGGTGTTGCACCGGGGCCGCTGGTCGATCCCCGATGTCAGCCCTCCGGAGGACCACAGGTAGGGTCGTCACCGTGCCGCCGGCGCCCCGAATCACCGAACCGGAGACCAGCCCGAATGCCTGACGAGACATCCGCCGAACAGGTGCCGATCGTCGGCTACCTGCAACTGGGCGATGATCCCCACCTCCGTGCCAACGAGTGCACGGCGTGCGGAGCGCGCTACTTCGACCGGCGCAACGCCTGTGCCAAATGCGGCGGGACCGGCTTCTCCGACGCACGGGTCGCGGATGCTGCGGTCCTGAAGGCATACAGCATCGTCCACAATGCGGCGCCGGGCATTCCGGTCCCGTATGTCTCGGCGATCGTCGAGACCGAGGACGGCACGTCGGTCCGCTCGAACGTGGTCGGCCTCGATGATCCGATGACCGCCGAACTCGGGATGCGCGTCGAGTTCACCACCTACGTCTGTGGCACCGACGACGACGGCACGGAGTGCGTGGCATTCGGCTACGCCCCCGCCTGAGCACGTCTTCCGAACTCCTCGACCAGTCCGACAACGAATCCCCTCAGGAAAGGAACACAAACATGTCCGGAGATGCTGTCTGGGTCCTCGGGGCCAACATGACCCGCTTCGCCCGCTACCCGGAATTGGACGCACTCGACCTGGCGTCGCAGGCGTGCCTCGATGCCTTCGCCGACGGTGGCGTGGGCATCCACGACATGGACATCCTCGCCGCCGGAACCCTCTTCCAGCCGAACGGCTTCGGCCAGCGGCTCCAGAAGCAGATCGGCCAGACGGGCATCCCCGTCTACAACGTCACCAACGCCTGTGCGACCGGCGCCACCGCCATCCGCGTCGCCTACCTGTCGATCAAGGCCGGCGAAGCCGAGATGGGCCTCGCCGTCGGCGTCGAGCAGATGGGCAAGATGGGCCTCCTCGCCGGCAAGAGCCGTTCGGAACGCAAGGTCTACGAGGCGTCCGGTCGGTACGACGCCGTGACCTCGATCGACGGGATCCTGGGCACCGAGACCATGCCGGGCGTGTTCGCCCAGGCAGGCACCGGATACGCCTATGAGAACGACGGTGTCGGCTTCGAGCAGTTCGCCAAGGTCGCCTACAAGAACCACCTCCACTCGACCCTGAACCCGCTGGCGCAGTACCAGAAGGAGTTCAGCCTGGAACAGATCATGGGATCGCCGGTCCAGAGCTACCCCAACACGACGCTCATGTGCTGCCCGACGGGCGACGGTGCGGCAGCGGTCGTGCTGATCTCCGGCGAGCGGCTGCGTTCGATGCCGGAGGAGGCGCAGCGCCGGGCGGTCAAGATCTCGGCCTCGGTCCTCACCAGCGACCCCTGGGTCGAGAGCGGACAGGTCCAACCCGACGTCAACACCCTGACCCGCAACGCCGCGGCCCAGGCCTATGAGACGGCAGGCGTCGGGCCCGAGGACCTCGACCTGGTCGAGCTCCACGACTGCTTCGCCACGGCGGAACTCGTCCACTACGACAACCTCGGGCTCTGCGAACGGGGCGGCGCCGGAGATTTCATCGACTCCGGGGCACCGTTCCGGGATGGCCGCATACCGGTCAACGTCTCGGGCGGCCTCATCTCCAAGGGTCACCCGATCGGCGCCACCGGTGTCGCCAATGTCTATGAGATCACCACCCACCTCCGCGGCGAGGCCGGCGATCGCCAGATCGAGGGGGCGAAGGTCGGCCTGGCCCACGTGATCGGCCTCGGCTCGGCCTGCGGCATCCACATCCTCGAGAAGGCCGCCTGACCCGAGTCGACCCGGACAGCCTCGAATCGGGCCGCAGCGCCCGGCGGCAGGTTCGACGACAGGAATTCCCATGAGCATCGTGCTGGTCCACGGCAACCCTGAGACCGACGCCATCTGGGGCGACCTGGTCGGCGAGTTGGCGGATCCGGGAGCGACCGACCCCATCCTTCTGTCCCCACCGGGGTTCGGCGCGCCGATCCCCGAGGGTTGGGGGGCCACCCGGGTCGAATACCGGGACTGGCTCATCGCCCGGTTGGAGGACGTGGTGACCGGGAGCGGGCCGGTCGACCTGGTGGCCCACGACTGGGGCGCCGTCCACGCCTTCGGCATGCTGGCCGTCCGGCCCGACCTGGTGCGTTCGTGGGCGTGCGACTGCACCGGCTTACTGCACCCCGACTACGACTGGCACGACCTGGCCCAACTCTGGCTGACCCCCGAGGTCGGCGAGCAGGTGATTGACGGCATGCGCGCCATGTCGCGCGACGACTGGATCGCCCAGATGGTCGGGCAGGGCATGGCCGAACCGGCGGCCGCCGACGTGGCCGACTCGTTCGAGGTCATGGCGGAGTGCATCTTGCCGCTCTACCGGTCGGGGGCCCAGCCGGTGATGGCCGAGTTGGGAGCGGCGTTGGCCGCCGCCGATCTGCCGCCAGGGCTTGCCCTGGACCCGACGGCTGACCCCTTCGTGGGCCCGGCCGGCCGTGCGGTCGACATGGCCGACAGGTTGGGCGCCCGCCACGCCCCGATGGACGGCGCCGGCCACTGGTGGATGATGGAGCGGCCAGCCGAAGCGGCCGGCATCCTCGTGGACTTCTGGGCCGGCCGATAACCGACTGTCGTAGCGCGAGCGCCCGTCCGATCCCGGTTGAACAGGACACGGCCCGTGGAGGGTCGCATCCAGGTGGGCGAAGGCGAGGAGCACGTCGGACTGTTGTGCCGGGGTCAGCGTCAGGTACTGCGCTCTCAGAGTTCGGCCAGCAGGCTTTCGACGTGGTCGACGGGCGCCCGACAGGCGAAGTTGCGGCACACCCAGGCCCGATCGCCATCGCGTCCCTCCCAGAGCGGTCCGGGTCGCCGTTCTCCCCACGCCAGGACGAGGTTCGGCCGGTAGGCCCGCTGGACGGCTTCGACGAGTTCGGGCGAGCGTCCGGTGACGACAACCTCGGTGATGCCGGCATGGAGCAGGTCGACGGCACCGAGCAGGTGGCCGAACGCCGTCGGATGGTCGGCCACGAGGCGCCCGAGCAGGAGGAGCACGGATTCAGCAGCGTCCGTGTAGCGCTGTTCACCGGTGAGGGCACCCAGCCGGAGGAGCGCCACGGCGGCCAGGCTGTTGGCGCTCGGTTGCGCATTGTCGAGCACGTCCTTGGGACGCGTGACGAGCCGTTCGGCGTCGTCGCCGGTCGTGAAGAAGCCGCCGTTCACGCGGTCGGTGAACAGGTCGATCAGGAGGTCCGCCGAACGGGCGGCCTCGTCGATCCAGCGGGCCTCGCCGGTGGCCTCGCCGAGTCGGGTCAGGGCATCGACCATGGCTGCGTGGTCGGCGGCATACCCGAGGTGGCGGGCACCGACGTCGGACTGCCAGGAGCGCAGCCAGCGGCCGTCCTCGTTGCGGAGGTTGGCCAACAGGAAGTCGGCGTTTTCCCTGGCGGCCTCCAGCCAGTCCTGGCGGCCCGTGGCGGCTGCGGCCTCGGCGAGCGTGGCGAGCATCAGGCCGTTCCACTCGGTCAGGACCTTGTCGTCGAGTCCGGGACGGATCCGCAGTTCTCGGGCGTCGAAGAGGGCCTGTCGGGCACGCTCGACACCGGGTGGGCGCAGGAGGTCGCCGCGGACCGGCCGATGCAGGATGTTGGTGCCCTCGAAGTTGCCCTCCGGGGTGACGCCGTACCAGGCGATCGCCTCATCGGCATCGGACCCGCAGGTGGCACGCACCTGCGGCTCGGACCAGACGTAGAAGCGGCCCTCGACGCCCTCCGAGTCGGCGTCCTCGGCGGCGGCGAACCCACCGCCGGACAGGCGCAGGTCGCGGAGCACGTAGCCGATCGTCTCCTCGGCGACGAGCCGCCACCGGTCATGGCCGAAGACCTGCCAGGCGTGGAGGTAGGTCCGGGCGAGCAGTGCGTTGTCGTAGAGCATCTTCTCGAAGTGGGGGACCAGCCACCGTTCGTCCACCGAGTAGCGGGCGAAGCCGCCGCCGAGGTGGTCGGCCATGCCGCCGGATGCCATCGCGTCGAGCGTCGTCTCTATCACGGCAGCACCGTCGGGATCCGGCTCGGAGACCTGACGACGCAGAAGCGCTTCGAGGCTCATCGCCTGCGGAAACTTGGGAGCGCCGCCGAAGCCGCCCCAGACGGGGTCGTGCTGGCTGCGGAGCACGCCTGCGGCCCGTTCAAGGGTGTCGGTGGGCGGAAGGTGCTCGTCGGGTTCGAGGGAGGCGTGGACGGCCATGCGGTCCAGCATCCGGGTCCCCATCTCGGTGAGGTCGTCCGGCCGTTCGGCCCAGGCCTCGTGCACGGCGGTGAGGACCTGTCGGAACGAGGGCATGCCGCCGTGGGCGACGTTCGGCCAGTAGGTGCCGGCATGGAAGGGGCGGCCCTCGGGGTCGAGGAACACGGTCATCGGCCAACCCCCGCGGCCGGTCATGGCGGTGACGGCGTCCATGTAGATGGCATCGACGTCGGGCCGTTCCTCACGATCGACCTTGACGTTCACGAACCAGCGGTTCATGAGGTCAGCCGTCGCCGCGTCCTCGAAGGACTCGTGCGCCATGACATGGCACCAGTGGCAGGCGGAGTAGCCCACGGAGAGCAGCACCGGTCGTGAGCCACTGCGGGCCTCGGCGAACGCCTCCTCACCCCAGGGGTACCAGTCGACCGGGTTGTCGGCATGTTGGCGGAGATAGGGGCTGGACTCGCCGGCAAGCCGATTCACGTCGGCGACCCTACCCACAGCCCGTCGGCGGCGGCCGATCGATGGGGATGGTGGGCGGTCGGCTCCCTTCCCGGTGGCAGACTGCCCCGATGCAACGCTGGATCCTCGGTGCCCGCCCGCGCACCCTTCCGGCAGCGGTGGTGCCCGTACTGGTCGGCACCTCGTCGGCAGTCGGCGCCGGTGACGGCATCATCTGGGGGCGGGCATTGGCAGCGTTGGTCGTGTCGCTGGCCCTGCAGGTCGGAGTGAACTTCGCCAACGACCTGTCCGACGGGGTCCGGGGAACGGACGGCCTGGATCGGATCGGGCCCCGGCGCCTCGTCGGATCCGGCCTTGCCAGTGCCACAGAGGTGCGTCGGGCGGCGCTTGTCGCATTCGGCGTGGCGGGGGTCGTGGGGCTCTTCCTGTCGTTGGTGGTGTCGCCATGGCTGCTCCTTGTCGGAGCCGTGTCCATTGCCGCGGGGTGGCTGTACACGGGTGGACCGAGGCCATACGGATATCTGGGCCTGGGCGAGGTGTTCGTGTTCGTGTTCTTCGGACTCGTGGCGACCGTCGGCAGCGCCTACGTGCAGGTCGGGCGGATCACCGGCCTGGCCCTCCTTGCCGGGTGCGCCGTCGGACTGCTGGCCTGCGCCCTTCTCGCAGTCAACAACCTCCGGGACATCGCCGGGGACGCCATGGCCGGCAAGCGCACGCTGGCGGTCCGCATCGGCGACCGTGCGGCCCGTTGGCTCTACGTCGCGTTCCTCGATGGTGCCCTGATCCTGGGCTCGTTGTGCGCCCTGTCCCGGCCGTGGGCCCTGCTGGTGCTCGGTGGCGCCCTCGTCGCCGGCCCGGCCGTTCGAGCCGTCCTCGGTGGTGCCGAGGGTCAGCGTCTCATCGGCGTGCTGGCGGCCACGGGTCGGACCCAGTTGGTGGCGGGAGGCCTGCTGTCCCTGGGCCTGGTGCTCTCTGCCTGATGCTCCCGGTCTGATCAGGGGCGGCCGGCGTGCTCAGGCGCTGCGGGTCGCGGTGAGGAGTTGTGCGATGCCGCCCGAGAGACGGGTCTTGGCGACGTCGGTGAATCCGGCATCGCTGATCTGGCAGAGCAGCTCGTCCTCGTCGGGCAGGTACACGACCGACCTGGGGAGGTACCGGTAGGCGGCGCGGTTGGAGAGCAGGCCGCCGACGAATGGCACCACGCGCCCGAAGTACACCGCGTGTCCGGCGCGCAGCACCGGATTGCGTGGTCGGTCGACCTCGAGGAGGGCGATCCGGCCACCCGGGCGCAGGACCCTGGCCAGCTCGGCGAAGAAGGGTGGCAGCGCTGTCAGGTTGCGGAGGGCGAAGCCGCAGGTGACGCCATCGACCGTTTCGGCGGGCGTGGGGAGCCGCAGGGCGTCGGCGTGCACCAGGGGAGCGCTGGTGCGGGCGGCGGCCAGCATCCCCCAGGAGAGGTCCATGCCGATCGGGCGGAGGTCGGCGCCGTCGAGGTCTCTGCAGAGGTCACCGGTGCCGCAGGCGAGGTCGAGCACCGTCGAGCCGGCGGGCAGGGCGAGGGCGCTGACGGTGCGGCGGCGCCAGCGGACGTCCAACCGGAAGGTCAGCAGGCGGTTGAGGAGGTCGTACCTGGGGGCGATGGCGTCGAACATCGAACGCACCGCGGCGGCTTTGTCTCCGGGGGGAAGCGGGTCTCCGGGGAGAAGCGGGTCTCTGGGGAGAAGCGGGTCTTCGGGAGGAAGCGGGCCTCCAGGAAGAAGCGGGTCGCTCTGGGGGAACTCGTCGGCCACGGGCTCAGTCGAACCAGATCCGCTGGTGTTCCCGACTCATCGGATGGATCAGGAGCGCCAGGAGCACGGCGGGGAACAGGATCGCCAGGAAGATACGGTTTCCGATGCCGTACATCCAGATGCGGGCGAGGATGGCAAGGCCCGAGACCAGGACTGCCATCTGCCATCCCGCCTTCTTGTCGTTGGCGATGAGGTAGCCGGACGGGAACATGAGCAGGCCGAGCAGCAGCAGGACCGGAGAGCCCCGAACCAGGCTGAAGACGCCCTCGAGGTAGAGCAGCATCGTGCCGGTCACGAGCGTCTGCGGTTGGTGCCGGTTGATCCAGCGGCGCTGTGGTTCCATCGGATCAGTCTGTCAGGGTCGTCGTTGCTTGCCGCCGACCCGGTGCCTCGACCGGAACGTCCATGCGGTCGGCCCGGAGTTGGCCACAGGCGGCGTCGATCTCGGTACCCCGGGTGCGTCGGACCGTCACGTTGGCGCCGTGGGAGCGCAACTCGTCGGCAAAGGCGGCAACCCGCTGTTGTTTGTATCCACGGGTCGACCAGCCGGGCGTCGGGTGGGGTGGGATGGGGGTGCTGTGGGCACCGAGGGGGCGTGCGTAATCGGCGAAGCGCCTGGCGTCCTCCGGCCGGTCGTTGGTGTCGTGGATGAGCGCCGATTCGAAGGAGAGGCGACGGCCCGTGGAGCGGATGTGGTGGTTGCAGGCTTCGGCCAGCTCGCTCAACGGCCACCGGCGGTTGATCGGCACCAGCTCGTCACGCAGCTCGTCATCGGCGGCATGGAGTGAGACCGCCAGGTTGACCGGCAGCTGCTCGTCTGCCATGCGGCGGATGCCAGGTACGAGGCC